>JGI24025J20009_10001225_pt1 | contig 19584 bp, 24 predicted proteins | sample Cruoilmetagenom3_FD_20009 | JGI IMG/M metagenome (IMG submission 20009) | reverse complement strand
GAGGACTTATACAGTCTCGAAACTCTGTGCCCTCCGCGTTCGGCCTTCGGCGATACTTCGTATTCCGCGGTGATAAATCACTGGCTTTTCAGACAGTGCCCATGAGTAGTTACGCTTTTTTGAGGTTTATCCTCGATCCCTGATCTTCAAACCACACACCAGATCCAGGTGATGCGCTTGCAGCGGCTTGACCGCACGTTCGCTCTTGATAGCTGCCTCTTTTCAGATCGTCCATCTCGGCAGACGGCGGGATCGTGTCTGTGCAGGATTGCGTCTGTTGCCTGCCACAACCTGAATCGGGATGATGTCTGGCACGTCAAAACCGGTAGCGACGCGTCTACCTGACGACGGTCGGGGCTTTATCTGACGCGACACGGGGTTTTAGCTGACATGACGCGTGACCGTTAACTTTTTATACTATGAATGTCATAATCATTATTATCATGAGATAAGTGTGGGGGGGAGTGGGGGCATTTTCCCTTGCCGCATCTCATGATGATTAGATACGGAGGCTACTGACATGTATAGCACTGCACTTCCAAAAAACACATATAACTACCAGTACAGCGGGTATTTGCTGGCAATCGCGACTATATCGCTTTTGCTATTCACATTAACACCCGGAACTTTTGCGGATGCATTCACATCCAACGAACAGATTTCACATACAGATAACGAGTTATCTGCTGCAGGGTCGGGGGGTCTTGCTGCAGGTCACGGGGTTAACGTAACCGCAAGCCGCGCTGGGGGTGCGGTTTCTGATGCTGCTGAAGGTGCCAAAGGAGCGGATAACACTGACACGGCACAAGCAGGCTTTTCCAGAACCGGCGGCGCAAAGAGCGGAGATCCGAAACATGAGCCGGCATGGCATGAACCGGATGCAGTGGACGGAAGTGACGGCGCGGGCGGGGGTGGAGTGGCTCCATCCGGCGTCTATATGGTGGTGGCGGAACCTGATACACCATACATCCTTTCTGCGCGGGGCATCAGCAGCGATCTTAATGGGACTTATGAGCCGCTCGTCACCGCGATGGAAGTTGACGGTAGTGGCAGAAAGATAACAGAGCACAACTTGAGTTTCAGCAGATGTTATGGCTGGGTGGAAAAGGAGATCACCTTCACCACGAGCCCCAATGTCAGTGAATTCTATGTGTCTATGAACACATGGGAATGCAGCGGCACGTTCCAGGTCAAGGATGTGGCGCTGGAAGTGTATGAAGCACCGCTTCCGGGCATCAGTGATCTTGGGTATACCGCGGGCAGGACGTGGATCAACTGGACATGGACAAACCCTGCTGATGTACGATTCGCTTATGTGACGGTTCACCTGAACGGGACGTACATGGGAGTCACACCGGATTCGTTCTACAATGCGACCGGGCTTGATTCCGGTAGTTGTTACGAGATCGGTGTGCGGACGGTTGATGTGGGTGGGAATGTGAGCGAGACAGGGGTCAATCAGACGGGCGAGACGGCGGCGGGGGATGCTGGTGAACTCAGTGTGCGTGCGTATGATGGTCTCGAATTTAGTCTTGCAGAGGGCGGAGCGGTCAGCGGCGTATCGATAGATGATGTCGAGATGCCTATGCTGTCCGTGCCGGGTGGCTTTTCCTTCAGGGAATTATCTTCAACCATCTCAGAGAACCTTATTGCAAATCCCGGGTTCGAGACTGTGAGTGGTGATGTGCCACTGAACTGGACGTTTGTAAGTCGCGCCGGGACTGTGGTCTATGATGCGTCAGAAGGACATGATAGCCCGGGATCGATACGGATCAATGTCCCGGGAACCGGAGATATGCAAAGCGGCTATCCGAAATCCGACCTGATAGATGCGAAACCGGGTACAGTGTACACCTTTTCAGCGCGGGGTAAGAGTAGCGGTGTTGATGGGAGTTATTCGCCCACAGTCCGTGTGGTGGAGCTTAACGGTAGTGGCGGATGGATAACACAGCACAACTTAGTTTTTGGTAGGGATTCTGACTGGGAGGAGAAGAAAACCAGTTTTACCACGAGTTCTGATGTCAGCAAACTCTATGTGTATGCGAATATCTGGGAGAGTTACGGCACGTTCTGGGTCGATGATGTGACGCTTGGAATGTGTGGGACCGGGAAGATCCCGCTTGTGAGTGCGGTTGAGAAGAACTATGATGGTAGCATCACGCAGTACGTGACCAGTTCGGATATTGCATTCAGATTCGATTACATACCGAGAGACCGGTATATTGAGGTGCATGGCGATGTGCTGGATCTGAGAGGCGTGGACCGGGCGATTCAGGTGCAATATGTTCTGCCTGTGGACGCCACTGGATGGCAGTGGGGCGATTATATCAGGGAGAGCAGGGCGATTGGATCTGGGGTGCGGTATGAGAATGTGTACAAGATCGGGGAAATGCGGACACAGAACACATATTCGTTCACGTTTGTCGGTGAAGATGCGCAGGGCTTGAGTCTCGCTGTTCCTATGGATGTGCCGAGGATCTACCGGATCGGGTATGATACTGGTGCAGGAGGATATTCGATCGAGTATGACTTCGGGCTTGCGAACTGTACTGATAAGATTGGGGCAGGACATGCCAACTTTACGTTTATTGTGTACAAGGTGGACGGGCCAGAGTGGGGGTTTCGGGCGGTCGCGAAGAAGTATTATGAACTGTATCCGGAGTTTTTTGTGAAGAGGAATGAGTGGGAGGGGTTGTGGGTGCGGCGTGACACATCAGATATACCGAATGCGAGTGATTTTGGTTTTGCGTTTGATGACTCGCATTATCATCCCATATCAAGACGTGTTTATGATCATCAGCATGGAATATATCCGATGCAATACACTGAACCATGGGGTTGGTGGCGGAGTTTTGGAGATAATTCCACAGAACCGAGTTACGACGAGAAGATTGTAGCACTGATGGATGATTACAACAACGGTATTGGAATGTGGAGAGACGTGGTAATAACAAAGTTTGCAGCAGAAGCAGTGTTGAACTCCGCACCGTATGATAAGAATAAAAATCACCATTTGGATGACCCCTACCGCTGGCATGAGTATGGTACATGGCAACAGAATTATCCTGAAAATCCCGATCCAGACATTCCATCTCCAAACCGATGTGAGATCAGTTATGCTGAATACGATCGATCGAACGAGAGCGGCTTTTATGCATATCACTGGTCATTTGGTTCAAATCTCTCGATAGATACCATTGCACACAGTGGCAATTACGCAGGCAAAATTGAGATACTGGGAACATTTGATGTAATGTCTGGTAGTTTAATAACCGATCACATATCGGTTACACCATCGACAAAATACAATTTCTCAGTTTGGGGAAAGACACTGAACTGTGGCGGTACTTATTCTCCTTGTGTGCGTGCAGCAGAGTACGACAGCAATGGAACATGGATAGCACAGAAAAATTTGGACTTCGGTTTCGGAACAACCAACTGGACAGAAAAAACTGCAACGTTCACAACAACCACGGATACCGCGTATGTACGTGTATATGCTAACATCTATAGTGGGTATGGCACATTCTGGTTTGATGATGTTGAATTGCATGAAAGTGACAGTGATATCAATTTAGTTGAAAATCATAGTTTTGAATCGACATATAATGCAAGCGATTATCCATCTAGTGGATTTTACGTGGACTCACTCCACAGTAATTGGTGCTGGCCAGAAATTGAAAACTATAGAAGAGAACATTGGGAATACACCGATTATCCACTAGTATTCAGTTATAATACCAAGCAACCTGTGTTGTTGGGCACATTATCTCAATATGAATATCTTGCATCGATACGTAAAAACATGACCAATATGGACAAACTTGTCAATGCGAACATATTCCCGAACGCATACTCTTATTATGAACATCTAATTGACGTATTAGGCGGTGAAGTCTGGCATATAAAAAGAAGTGATAGTGATATGTCGCTACGTCGCACAATGAGTTATCAAAAAACAAATTCCAATTTATTACATTGGGAACAATATGGAGATGACCCAATCACTCATAATGAGGTAGAAAATTACATGGATGAGCAGATGTTCTATGGTATGTTCCCAACCTTCGGTATTGTGTCACCAGAAGAAATATACGGAAACAATCGATATTGGAATAACGATACATTCTACGAAAGAGATCGCGACCTATTCAAAAAATGCATTCCAATAATCAGAGAGATATCGGCTGCTGGCTGGGAGCCGATACCGTATGCGGCGTGCGATAATCCCGATATAAAATTTGAACGATATGGTGATCTAAGTGAGTGTTTATACTATACCGTTGCCAGCCGCAGTTCCATGACAGAAAGTGGCGTGTTATCTGTGGGCCTGTCAAAACTTGGTTTTGATGGAACTAGCGTGGAAGTCAAAGAACTAGTAACGAACATTACATCTACACAGAGTGCAGAAGATGGAAAAATGTATATCGCACTTATAGAATTACATCCGTATGACACACTGGTGTATAAAATCAGTCCGTGATACGGTAAAAATGGTAAATGACACTGGGGCGGGTTTTTTGTGGTTGGAATGTTCTTTGGCTCCACGACAATGACCAACCCCGTCAGATTTACTATGCAACTTGGAAGCGCATGCAAAGGATTAAGAAGGTATCACGATAAGAAACAAAACCGAATACATCATCGACTTCAACGTTGATACCAATGAAACAAGGTGAAAAAAAGATGCAGACTATGCTAAACTTTCAAAAAGACCTTGCACTTGTGATCTTACTCACGTTTTTATGCATACCGTTTGTTCTGGTCTCACCACTGAACGAAACGTCAGTGAGACTTTTACTTGGTCTTTTGTTGGTGCTTTTCCTTCCCGGATATTCGTTGATTGCGGCACTGTTTCCGGGGCAGGATGACCTGGATGGGATTGAGCGGATCGCACTTAGTTTTGGGTTGAGCATCGCAGTTGTGCCGTTGCTCGGACTGGCACTGAATTACACGCCTTTTGGGATTCGGTTGATACCGACACTAATTGTTCTGTCGGTGTTCACGGTTTCGCTTGCCACAATCGCGCATCTGCGTAGATGCAGGCTTCCAGAGGAAAATCAGTTTTTGGTTGAGATCTTGAGCGAAGATTTTTGGTAGTGTCCTAATTTACGATAGTTTATTAGACTTGTTGCCAATTAGCGTCCACTTCAACCAAAAAGCTTTAAATTAAGTGAGATATATCTCATGAAATATGCTAAACTTCGATCGAGCGTTAAATGACGATAGACTGCTGAAAGCCATGACTGGATTATCTGCATCCGAATTTAACAAACCGACGGGTAGTTTCGGACAAGAACTTCAAAATGAAGCGTGGATTAGGTATGAAACAGGAGTTAAACTTGGGGGTAGAGAAAGGAAGCCTGGTGGCGGAAGAATAGGAAATTTAGAAAGTGACGCGGAGAAGTTATTCTTCACGCTCTTCTATTTCAAGTGTTATCCAACTTTTGATATCTTAGGATTCGTATTTGATCTTAACAGATCGAATGCAAACCGTAATATCCATAAATTAACACTGGCATTGGAGAAAGCGCTCAGTAGGGAGACAACGTTACCAAAGCGAAAAATAAGGACTGTAGAAGAGTTGTTTGCGATATTTCCCGACGTAAGGGATCTGTTCATCGACGGCACCGAGAGACCAATCCAAAGACCAAAAGACAACGAGAAGCAGAAGAAAAACTACTCCGGCAAGAAGAAGATGCATACCCGGAAGAATATAATCATCTCCAACAAGAAAAGACGAATTGGCTATTTAAGCCCAACTATGGAGGGTAAAAAGCATGATTATCGGATGTTCAAGGATGAAATTTCCACCGCCGTATGGAATATTTGCAAGAAATGTGGTTTCGTGGATGGATTTGGGATTTCTTGGCGTTGAAAAGGATTATACCGATGCGGTCGTCATGATGTCGAAGAAAAAGCCGAAAGGAAAAGAATTGACCGACGATGCGAAGGCGTGGAACCGGATTGTCAGTGGTTTCAGAGTCCTCGTGGAGCACGCTATTGGGGGTGTTAAGCGGTTCAGGATAGTTTCTGATAAGTTTCGCAACAAAAAAGAGGAGTTTGATGATAAAGTTATGTTAATATCCTGTGGATTGTGGAATTACCACCTCAAACGCTGCTAAATCGAGGGAGTCGTATGGAGGGTTGGGGCGTATAATTCGTGTAGTGGGTGTTGTTTCGCAACAGGTCTATTATAGTATGCAACGGAACCATTCTCTTGGTGAACACCATGGCGCGACCAAGAGGAAAAATCGATGTTGTTTGTCAGAACCCCCGGTGTCGTTATTACCGAAAAGAAGCTGGGAAAGACATTATCAAAAGCGGTAAGTACAAGAGTACCGGCCATCAGAGGTATTACTGCAAGCATTGCGAAACCTATTTCATGGAAACGAAGGGCACTCCGTTATACCGGAAACAACTGCCCGAAAGTGAAATAATCAATATTTGCAAGCATCTGGTAGAGAAGAACGGGTTACGGAGTATCGAGCGGATCACAGGTCACCATAGGGACACGATAGGTAGATTGCTGGAGGATATGGCTGAACATGCGGCAGAGATGAATGAGTATCTCATAAAGACCCTCGGGCTTACCCCATTCGAATGCGATGAACTGTGGAGCTTTATCAAAAAAACAAAAAAATATTGAGCCCGGCAGCCCGAATTGGACTGAAGAGGGTGATGCATGGATCTACACCTGCATAAAGTGAAGCACATACTTCTTTGTGGCTTTTTCAGTTGGGAAATGGACCCAGGAGACTTGTGGAAGAATGATAGAGAAGCTATCTGAAAGAACGGAGCAGCCGTCTCCGCAGACTAAAATGGAGGTATTCACCGATGGAAACGACGATTACACTTATGTTTTACCGGATTATTATGTGGATACCTGTATCGATTATGGGCAGCTTGTAAAGATCAGGGAGAATGGAAGAGTCGTCCGCAAGGAGAAAAGGACAATATACGGTAACCCGGATCCCGGCGATATAGAAACCACGTACTTGCTCAATAAGTTGTGGTAAATCACTATTGTTGGGTTTAGGGAACTGGCGGCCAGTGGTGGTTTTGCAAATTTCTATCCAAAAATTCCACACGATATTGAACATGTACGAAACCACCGACGTCGAGAACTACAACGGGATACTCAGGGAAAGGATTGGTAGGTTGGTACGGAAGACAAAATGTTTCTCAAAACGGAGGTGGATGCTGAAATGTTCGCTCCAACTGTTTCAATTCTATTGGAATTTCATAAACGGGTTCAAAAGAAGAAGTTCCCCTGCAATGTTAGAGGGATTGGCAGATCACCTGTGGACATGACACGAATTTTTCTATTTCCAATTAACTATCTTGGATTAGGACATTACCAAATTTTTGATCACTGGGAATATGCTGAACCACACAATAGTTTCTTAGAACACATTAATAGGGGTAAATACACACTGTACAATGAAGTATTTGAAGAAGAATTGGGCAATTATGGGAGAACTGAACAAAGCATGGGATGTTGTACTGAACATTAACGCGATTGAAAATTTAAAAATTGTTGAAATGACCAAGGAGGTATTTGGAATTGCTTTGAAGTATTCTAAAAAATATGGTTCGTTATCGAATGATGCTATGCATTTCGCAATAATGAAAAAACACAGGATCAAAAACATCACAACCAACGACAAATATTTTGAGCGGGTTGAGTGGCTCATAGTTTGGAAGCCGTGAAAATTGTGCGTGTGACGGAGTTGCATGAAAATCAGAATGCCAAAAACCAGAGCAGAGATGAACCACTGCTTCCATGACCATCTCCTCAGAAACTCTCTATTCATCGTGCTCACACACATATCAAGCGCAGGCTTCGGCTTCATCTTCTGGATGCTTGCGGCAAAGTTATATCTGAAGGAAGACTTTGGCATCGCAGCTGCGCTCATCTCCTTAATGGCTCTGCTCGTCTCACTCTCCAGATTAGGTTTGGACTTCTCGGTTATCAGATTCTTCCCGACAAATGATAAGAGTAGGACATTCAGTACATCTGCACTCGTAACAACATTTTTCGCGGTTCTACTCGGTACGATATTCATCGCAGGTGTGGATACAGTTTCGCCAGAACTTGATCTTCTAAAATCGCCGCAGAACGCATCACTCTTTTTAATCTTCCTTGCAGCAAGTTCTGTGACCGCGTTAACTGGAATCTCGTTTGTCGCAATACGAAAAGCTGAGTTTCAGTTTTTTCAGAGCATTGTCGTCGGCTCAAGAGTCATCTTCTTAATCCCCCTCACCACACTCGGAGCAATCGGCATCTTCAGCGCAGTCGGAATATCGTTTCTGTTTGCGCTTTCGATTGCAGTTGTTTTTCTAATAAGTTTAGGGATCAGACCTATGCTTGTGGTTGATCGTGGCTTTCTGAACGATGCATTTCATTTCTCTGCCGGTAATTATCTTGTGGGCATCTTCATGGCGGCTCCGAATATGATAATACCGATTATGGTTCTGAACATGCTCGGGGCCGAGCAGGCGGCGTATTATTATATCGCGTTTGCAGTAGTGTCTCTGCTCTTCATGATACCGAATGCGATCAGCATATCGCTCTTTGTTGAGGGCAGCCATGGTGCGGCATTGAAAAGAACCGTTGTAAAGTCGCTGATTGTTATCTTTTCGCTGCTGGTTCCGGCTGCGGCTGTGCTGTATGTTTGCGGTGGCGTAGCGCTTGGAGTGATCGGGGAGGATTATGCCGGAGGTGGGTTGGGGGTGCTGCGGGTGATGGTTGTAGCAAGTTTGTTTATCGGGGTGAATTATGTTTATTTTGCGATCAAGAGGATTCAGAAGGATGTGCGTGGGATTGTGGTTCTGAGTGGGGTGATCTGTGGGCTAGTGGTTGGGCTTGGGTATGTGTTTATGACTATATTTGGGGTTATTGGGGTGGGGTATGCGTGGGTGGTGGGGAATGTGGTTGGGAGCGTGTACGTGGGGGTGATGGTGTGGAGGAATGGGTGGGTTTGAAGTTATCTTTGAATTTATATTATGCTTTTCCTCTTTCAAAAAAAACAATGGGTGCGTAGCATCTCTCTTTTAATAGTTTGTATATATCTTCGTAACTATTGCCTGCAAACCCAAATTCAGGAATTTTCATTGCTCTACACAATCTATTTATTGTATTAATATTTTTATAGTTATAGGGGGTTGAATCTAAAAATATTGCCATCACTTTGAAACCACTTTGTTTTAGATTGTTAATCAGTTCTTCCATGTTTTTCCTTGGCATCAAGTGGGGGTGCAATTCTATACATAATTTTAGTGGATTATTTTTTTTAAAAATGTTAGCTGCACCTTTGATTATCTGATATTCATGTCCTTCAGAATCCATTCGAATGAACGTAGGATCTTGACAGACACAAGACTCCACAAACTTATCTAACGTCATTGTTTGAACTTCGATTTCATCTATTATATTACCGCCTGGATCTTTTGTGAAGGAACACCAATTACATTTGTCATACACATACATTTTCGCTTCACCATTTTTATCACTTATAGCACATTGAAAAGAAGAAAAATTCTTGCGATTATTCAATTCTATATTTCTATTCAATAAATTCATATTTGAAGGTATGGGCTCTACACCATACACCATTCCCTTATTTGCCAATTGAGACTCTAATAAGGCATAGTATCCAATATTAGCTCCTATATCAATTATGATTTCGTCTTCGCTAATAATTTCTTTTATGAATTCAGTTGAAAAATGCTCTCTTTTCCGGTGGATATAAAGTTCCTTAGAGATTCCATTATCCTTAAAATTTATATACATTAAATTATCATTTACTTTTACTTTAGTGTAATCTACCCCCTTATTGCGCATCTTTGCAATTACGTATCTTAAATTATCTACACATAAGTTCCTCCTAGATATGCTAAAAAAGATAAACCCGCATAGAAATGACTTGAGTTCCCATTTCCTTAGATGCTCACTGCCTATCACGAATAGATTTTTATTTACCATTTTATCACCAAACTCGTCTACAAGTCCATCTAATTTCTTTTTAATTAATAGGATTCCGTCGTATTTAACTTACTGGTATGTGTTTAGCTCCCCCACATAACCACCCATCACACTGTTCTTCCAGATCGATCTAAAACCCATCCTCGACCACAAAACTTCTATATTGTTACTGTAATAGTCTTCTAAGAGGACGATGGACAAGGACGAGATCATCAAACAACTTCGAGACGTGATTGACCAACTTAAGCATGAGAATGAGTCGCTTAAGGTATGCATAAAGGAGCTCGTTGCCAACTGGCTATGTATGAGAACGCACATACCCCACCAAGTCTGAAGCGTGGCGGCAAGCGCAAAAAAGATCCAGATAAAGGCGGTGGAAGAAGCCGGGGCAGAAGAAAGGACATAAGGGTGTGACGAGACCTCCTGCAAAGCCTGATAGACAGGTGGAGGTCACGAAAGATCGGTGTCCTGTACTTTGGAACTGAGCTTGGTGAGCCGTTCAGCGTGGAAACGAAGGTTATCGAGGAGATTCCGGAACCACAGCCTGTTATCGTCACCGAATACAATATTGCACATTACACCTGCCCACACTGCCAGAAAGAAGTCGTTGCAACCGATTCGAGTTGTCCAAAAGAAGGTATATTCGGTAACAACACGATTGCTCAGGCGGCACTGCTGAAATATGAAGATAGGCTGCCACACCGGAAGATCCGGAACGCGCTGATACGGCACTATGGATTGGACATCAGTCCTGCTACGATACTCGATCTCACTCGCCGTGCTGCTGATGCGGTTCAATCGGAATATGACGCAATTCTGGAACGAGTTCGTAACGCTCCGATTCTGCATGTGGACGAAACTTCAATCGGAGTTCAGGGAAAGAAACACTGGATATGGGCATTCACCACCCCCGCAGAGACTTTTGTCGTGATTCGGAAGAGTCGGGGCACAAAAGTCCTGGTAGAGGTTCTGACAAGGAGATTCAAGGGAATGATCGTGTGTGACGGCTGGAAACCGTACGCCAAATTTACAAACCGTATCCAGCGTTGCTGGGCACATCTACTTCGAGAATCAAAGGATCTCACCGAGAAGATTGCGGAGGCGGTTCCTTTACACAGAGCACTCGGGGAGACTCCATGAAAAACTGATTGACGCGCTGGAGAATGATCCTCCTCCCGAAACTCGGGAGAAGCTGTCACATAATGCGGAAGCAACGCTCAAACGATGGCTCAAGAGAGAATACGGAAGCGAGAAGGTGGAAAAGCTCATCGGCAAGATTGAAAATGGCTTTGATTACTGGTTCACGTTTGTCACTCATCCGGGCGTGGAGTCGACCAATAACAGAGCAGAAAGGGCTCAAATCGCTGAGCATGTCGTCCAGCGGAAGATCGTGGGAACACTGCGTAATAGAAAAGGGACGTCAATTCACGAGCGGATCATGACAGTGCTGGCAACGTGGGCACAGCAGGGATTCAACAGTCTCCAGATGATGAGGGCGAGGCTGAGCGGCTAAACACGTACGAATAGGTTAATCAAAATTCGCCATATACCCCCCACACATCAAATTCACCATTAGCATAGACATGTACTGCAGTAGGATCGACTTTTAGCTTGGCAAAATCTTCTTCCGTCCACTGATCTATATTTGATCCAACATTCTCTGGGACAAACATCGTTATTACTTTATCTACTTGGAAGATGACTACATACATATCTCGAAAACCTAAAGATTCTACAACTGAGCTATTCCCACCATAACCAAAGTGCGAAGGAAGATATTCGTGGATTATTCCTACTTTGACGGTAGGGGAGGAATCTATTCCAAAATTATAATCTTCGAATCGGTGCAGAGAATGTGCTGACCATCGACTAACAATTATGCGAATATCAGGACTTTTCGATTTATCCAGCCATTCTGTGCCAACTAGGTCCATTGAGGTGGTCTGAGAATTTGGCAGATACACTCTCGGTGAATTATAAACACTCCCAAAACTTAGCGTAACCATGACCATTATGGTCATCCAAATTACTATTATGAATAACCTTTGGCGCAACTTGTTTCTCTTATTAGACTTCTTCCTAGTATATCCGCTAACGAAATCATAAACCACCAACCCACTAAGAATTGTACCCATTAGTAAAGGAAGCCTAAAAACTCTGACGGGATTATATTCGAAAAAATAACCAAATAGCATTATAACACTAATGAAAAGAGCAATCGTGAATTGAATTGCGTATGTAAACATCATGGGTCCTATATTATGTGCTTTTGACAAACTTTTCCTAATCACATATATACAACATATACTCGAAAGTAGCAACAATAAAAAAATAGCGCCATACCTATTCACAAAAAGTTCAAAAGTTTGAGACCATGTAGGTCCAGTTTCTCTCAATGTTTCAAGTTGTGCATCGAACAAAGGAGTGCCAATCTGATAGATTAACCAGTCGGCAACTCTTCTGAAACTATTGCAGATAGATGAGTACGAGAAATACCACATGAAAAAAGCTATAAACAGGATAAAAGTTATTCTAAGAAAATTCTTACCGACAATTCCATATTGCCTATGCTCAGATAGTCTGCGGACAATAAAATTGGAGTACAGAGCATAAGCAAGCCCAAATACAAAAAAAACAATTATGGTGAAGAGTGTGGTAACGGCATGGAAAAAAACAATGCAAAACGCCAATATAAGCACCGCAATAGTATTTTCCATGCGATTTGATGGGATTAACTCTCTTTTATGATAAAAATACAACAAACATGGTAGCATAAACAAAGAAAAAATATTGGGAGAAATGTTTACATGAAAAAAACTGTATATTAAAGGTGAGGCGAAAGCAACTATTAATAGAACTTGACCCGAGTGCTTACTAGTGCTTTTGGCCAAAGGATATATAGTAATAATATACATTCCAGAAAAAAGGACGAAAAATAGAGCAGAAACATCTTCTAGCGATATTCCAGATACTTGGATTAAGTTTGTACCCAATATGTGCTCGATTGGATAGTAATTGCTTTCACCTACATGCCCAGTATTTAGAATATCTCTGATGTATCCGGCGTGTGTGAGTGTGTCCTCCCCTCGCGCATAGAAGGAATACCCTCTAAACTCAGGCATGAGCAGAAAAATGGTGTTGACTAAGATAATTATCACAAGTCCAAGAACCCACCATCGGGATTTTTCTTGAGCAAAAGCCTGGTACAACAGTATCCCAATGCCACAAGCAATACTAGCTATAACTAAAAACCAAAAGTAGGAGGGGTAGGCGTTATAAATTGATACTTCGTAGCCAACAGTTGGAGAAGTTTTCGCAATTATATCTAAAGATATTGCGATAAAAATAAAAGCGATGGTGGATACGATTTTAATGATTCTGTTCTCGCCACCAAACTTCGCGAATTCCATCTTATCACCTACTTTACGCCACCCGGACATGCTCATCGATACGATCTTCTTTTAGATTTTGCGACAAAATTATCCGGCTCATGTTATATTTTTACTACTATTTAGTTACACATTTTTCATACACTTTTTCTATTCTGTCTGTTATAATCTCCCAATCATGAGTAGCTACAATATATTTTCTTGCGTTCATCTTCAATCTGTTTCGTAACACCTTATTCTCTAATAACATTATTATTGCTTCTGCTAATTTCTCAGGATCTTTCGGAGGAACTAACAAACCTGTTTCACCATCGATTATCACTTCAGAACTCCCCTCTACATTTGTCGCGATTGAGGGTATTCCGCATGACATCGCTTCGAGCAAAGTTGTGGGCAGTCCTTCATAATATGATGGGAGAACATAAATAGCTGCATTTTGATAGTATTCAAGAAGCATTGACCTATCCACAAACCCGGTAAAGCAGAAGTTTTTTTTCAAACCGAAACTATCAATTCTTCGCTCCAGATAATTTTTAATCGTGCCTTTACCAGTTAAGATAAACTTAATATCAACATATTTTCGACATACGTATTTCGCACTTTCAATGAAATCAATCAATCCTTTTCTTGTCTCCAATCTCCCAGTATATAATATATAATTTTCTTTTTTATTATTTTCAATGGGAATGAAAAAGTTACTATCTACACCATTATTCACAACTGTAATTTTTTTATTTACTACATGGTCTTTTTTCAGTTCTTTTGCACACGAATGTGACACCGAAGTAATTACATCTGCACTTCCTACAATCGTTTTTTCTGCATTAAATAATTGCCTGCGCATAAGACTAACAACATAAAAGTGAAAACTTTTCATCGGCATATTGTCAATATCCTTATTGGAAGTACCATGTGAGGTAAATATGACTGGCAATGATGTATGGATGACCGGCACGAGTGTTCCATGTACGTGTACTACGTCAAAATCTGGTTCCAATAACTTAAATGATTTATTCACGAACAATCCATGTAACTTGAATGGAGAAGGATATGATGGTATGAACCGCACACGATGTACAGAGATACCATCTATCTTTTCCTGATATGTTTTTCTGTATGTCCCCCGCGTGATAACTGTGACAGTATGCCCCCGTTCTATCAATTTTTTTGATAAATTATGGACGTACGTACTTATACCGCCGAGATCGGGGGGGAATTCAGAGGATAGCATGCAAATGTTCATTGCACTCCACTCCCAAAATTTACCATCACCAAAAACCTCCAATTTATACCCATCATAATTTTCATAGTCTCATGTTGTACTATCCACCAGCTTAATAACATGTTCTTTACCACGTCTTCTTTTTTTGCATTTTTCAAACTTTAAATAAAACAAATTAACCAACCCACCGACAAAACCAACTGCCCAGATGATGTTTCTAATAAACTGCATAAATACCCCTATTACCGCAATCAATGGATTCTTTCGTATCTCATAGCTTATAAATGGAATAGTTAACATAAGAAGAACACCTACAAGAAATATCGATATTATAAATAATTTTTCGATAAAAACACCCAATACTAAACTCAATAAAAATAACAATGTTACCGGTACTTGGATTAATGTTGTTATTGGCGTGTACCGATCACCTTTTGCCATACATTTATATTTATCATATAAATATATTCTCCAAACTGAAAACCAGAACTGACTCTTTATATATTTTAAAAAGCTTTCCTTGTGATAATGACCCACAATCGCATTTGGCTCGTATATTATTTTATGCCCTGTTTTACGTATTGCAAAACATAAATCAAAGTCCTCCGCGGTAGCCTTTTTATATGTTTCATCAAATCCACCAACCCGTTCGAGTAAATTCTTCCGAAATGCGACAGAGAACGTTCCTACTGCTTCTATTTCCTTTCCAAGTCGGTCATGCCTAAATTTTATATCTTCTCCGATATAGGTTGCAAGAATGTTTCCTATATTTTCCATCTTATATGTGCCGCCAACTCCTCCTATAGCGGGGTCATTGAAGTGTTTACTTATTGCTTCGATCCAATCCGGAATGGGGACACAGTCGCTGTCTGTAAATGCTACTATCTTTCCCGACGAGGCTTTCCAACCGATATTTCTCGCTGCTGCGGGCCCTGCATTTTTTTGAGTGATTGTTTTTATGGGATATTTTTTAATAATGTTGGGGGTATTATCTGTAGAACCGTCGTCGACAATGATAATTTCGTATTTTTTTTCTGTTTTTTGCGATAGCAACGCTTCTATTGTCTTCTTTATCGTTTTCTCACCATTGTATACCGGAACTACTACTGATATAGCTACCAGGTCATCATCATTTTTTATCCCACACCCCACACCGACAATACCCTCATCAAATTCCTTTACGACATCTTCTAACCAATTTTTCTCAGGAACGCAATCAGCATCCGTAAAAGCCACAATCCCACTCTCTGCACTCAAAACCCCGACCTGCCGCGCTCCACCAACTGTTCCATAATCCTCATAAACCACCCTGGCCGGAAACTCCCTCGCCCGCTCCACCGTCCGATCAGTCGAATGTCCATCGACCACGAGCACCTCATGCGGCTTGAGGGATTGAGAGAAGACCGCTTCAAGGCACTGCATAATCTTCGCTTCCTCGTTTTTTACCGGGATGACCTCCGAGATATTATCACTCATCATTTTAACCTCTGTCACTACTCTCCGCAAATCCACTCGCTGAAATCACTGTTATCCCCACGACACCTTCACGCTCATTACAATTCCTGATGAGCCCCCTCTCATCTTCATTATGTTCTACTGCTTCGGGCGGATAGGTAAAATTTATACAAAGAACGTCCGCTTCCCTGTCATAATCTGCAAGTATCTTTTCCCCCATCATAGTTCAAGCATCCTCCTAACCCCTTCATCAAAGGATGTGATATCAATACCGAACTCATCCCACCATGCATAGTTCGGAAACACCTCTTCAGCAGTGAGGGAATCAACCTGATCGGATGTGAACTGGGTTCTTCCAGCCAGTAGTTGATAGCTCATCATGAGAAACTTGAACAAGCTGATGGGGAGGAAGACTCTAAACTTGAATCCTCCAAGTTGCTTGAGAACGATCTTTATCATATCCCTGAAGTAGATAACCTCCCTTCCATTGACGCTGTAAACTTTATTGTGTGGGAAGTTATCCATAATCGAAATAACGAGATAACAGATGTCGTCGATGTAGATCGGCTGTCTGGGCCATTTCCCATGACCCGGGATCGGGAAACATGGGAGTTTCTTGGCAAAATTGATTAAGTATCCTATGTTTTTGTCATCGGTTGGACCATACATAAGAGACGGCTGTAATATGCAATATTCGACCCCGCTCTTTTTAACCATCTCTTCCCCTTCCAGTTTACTTTTGGCATAGTCGTCCTTTCGAATGGAGAGAACCGCAGCAGAACTGAAATGGATAATCCTACCAATGTCCGCTGCTCTGGTGGCTTCGATAATATTTTCCGTAGAAACGACGTTATTTCTGTGGAAATCATCATAAGAAGGAGAAGAGATCTGTGCTGCAAGGTTGATGACCATCTCTTTTCCGTTGAATTCGTCAAACCAATCTCCTTTTTCATCCATATCTGCCTGAACCGCTTTCACACCAAACTTCTTCACGTACTCTAGATTCTTTCTGTCTTTATCCACAACCGTTATCATTCCCATCTCGTAATCACTGGATTGAAGCACCCTTACAAGATTCCTGCCGACAAAACCGGCTCCACCTGCTATCAATAGTTCACTCGTCTTCATATCTTAACGTCCTCATAACCCTGTCGTCCAAGCCCCCCAGAGAACACCCGGCCCACATCACGCGAACACCTCTGCCCGGTATGAACCATAAACCACTCCGCCCCCGAGCCCTCGCACGCCCGCACCACAGGCGACATCTTGATCACCTCCGGGCGTGTGCCAATAATGATACAGATCTTACCCGTCATCGATTCACTCCAGCCTCCCAATCCATTCTATCCTATCAAAACCCTCATCAAACGTGTAAATCTGCGCTATTCCCAGATCCTCCATTACCGCCACCGTTGATGCATCGGTGATTGACAACCCGGGATATCTCTTAAAGATCGCAGAAGCGCGAGCAAAGGACATTTCATCGATATTTACGATTTCAATCCTTTCATGGTACTCAAAGAGATTCAATGTCTCCAGTGCCGCATCGAAACTGCCTTTTCTCAAAATAAAATTCACCGTTTCTAAGACGATATAATCTGTAATATATGCCTTTTCAATCTCCTTATCGAGGAATTTTCTTATGATCGGAACTGACTTTCTATGCCACTGGTCCCGTTTTAATTTAGCACCGATCCACACAACACTATCGATAAACAAGATCACACCACCAAATCATGCTCCTTTAGTGCATCGGTTCTCTCGACCTCAACAGGGGTGTTCAACCACTTTCTCAAATTCGCATCATAGCTCCTTCTCTTCTCCTGCACCATCCTTAGTAATTCCTCCTCATTTTTGGCGATGAATTCAGTGATCACATACATCAACTCCTTTTGCGATACTTTCACACCTCTATCTGATAGACGTTCTTGCGTGATCGCCATAACAGGATATATAACTCTTCTCGTTTCGGATTCCATCTTGATCCCTTCTTTTCCAATTTAATATGTGTTTTTCGGACCTAAAATATCTTTCCCTTCAAGCATCTTCCCTGTCTGCTCCATACCCCCTGACCCGGACCCAACATCGAGATTATACTTCGCATCCGGCAGCCCAAGTTGCTCAAAAAACACCCGGTCCATGTTGTACGGGTAATGCTGCCCGGTATGAACCACAAACCAGTCCAGCCCCCGCCGCTCGCACGCCCTCACCACCGGTGACATCTTGATCACCTCCGGGCGTGTGCCAATAATTACGCAGGTCTTCATCCATAACCTCCCCTAAATCTACGTCTCAACGAATTGCTCAGTCATAATCATTTGCTCTGCCAGCAATCACCCTCAAATGCTTTACCCTATCAAAATGCCTTACATTATTTGTCAAAACTCCATAGCTATTAACCAGAGCGATCGAAGCGATAAGCAGATCCCGTATATCTATCATGTTCCCGTTGCGTTCTAAACTTGCGGTTATCTTCGCCACAACTCCTTAAGACTCTTCTTAATCTCTTCCTCCTCCTCGTCGCTCATTACCCATGCACCCGCAAAATCGCTTGGCTTGTTTCTATGTGCACGTGGTAGTAAATTTTCGAGCGCGTCATCGATCGAGACGCGCCTCTTCAATCGATCACTGAGAATACCCATAAAGGCGTTCAATTCCGCATAAATCCTGGGGCTTATCGTTATCGTTTTGGCGTCTTCCATTCTTATTCTCGCCTCCTATTTTCACCTATCCATCCTCTTCATCTTATGCAACAACTCGTCCTGAATCTATCTATCACGTCATCAACATAACAGCCAGCCGCCAGAGGCACTATCGTTTGACAACTCCAATGCCCCCCTGCCCCCACCCCGACATCCAGATTATACGACATCCAGATTATACCTCGCATCCGGCAGCCCAAGCCCCCAGAGAACACCCGACCCACATCACGCGAACACCCCTGCCCCGTGTGAACCATAAACCACTCCGCCCCCGAGCCCTCGCACGCCCGCACCACAGGCGACATCTTGATCACCTCCGGGCGTGTGCCAATAATGATGCAGATCTTACCCGTCATCGATCTATCCCCCCACGAGAATTTATCATAGATTCCTGGCGTAATCCAGCGCCTTTATCTGCTGCTTCATCGTAACATTCCCTTTTACACCATGCTCTTCCAGTATAGAAAGCATCCGCCTTAAACTGACATTTGACAACTCTGCAGCCTCCGGGAGTGTTATTTTCCCAATCTTATAGAGTTTTACTGCATACCACTCCACACCAAGCCGTATTAACTGTCTAATTGCCGTGGATTCGTCCACATCTTCCACCATCGTCCTGTATGACACACCCTTTAACAAATCTCCGGTCAGACGCACGGTTTTTGTTTCCATTCATTCAACCTCTCGTATTGCCAGATAATATTCTTCATCAGAGACCATTTCTTTCAAATTGTTAATATATGTTTTTGCATCAACCCTCGACAACATTTCCTTATCGAAAAGGTATATGATAAGCGCAGATGGGGTCATATAGGGGATATCCAGAGC
>JGI24025J20009_10001223_pt1 | contig 19587 bp, 16 predicted proteins | sample Cruoilmetagenom3_FD_20009 | JGI IMG/M metagenome (IMG submission 20009) | reverse complement strand
GCTCGGCATCGACCTCTGCATTTGGGACCCTTTCAGGCGTGAAAACCGTGGCCGTGATCACGATCGGATCGCCTTCGTAAATGGGTTCAATGCTGGACACCCGCACTCCGCCGCCGAACACGTCCTCGACCACTGTATTGATCTGCCGTGTGGCATTGGATTCCCACACGATCTGGCGCAGCGAAAGAAACAATGGAATGGCCAGCACCACAAAGGCAGAGAAAATCAGAAAAGCCTGCATCTGCGTCTGCTTTTCGGAAAGGCTGGTGCTGAAACCGTAAGCGCGCGCCATCGCCGTTGCCGTGAGCGCAATGGCGGTGAGGTTGGTGATGAACAGGAATGTTGCGCCCCAGAACACCGTGCCGTTCCATGTCGCCAGTCCATATCCAACCACGGCCAGCGGCGGCATCAAGGCGGTGGCGATGGCGACGCCGACAATCGTGCCTTCGCGTCCGCGGATCATCGCGTAAGCTCCGGCAATCGAGGAGAATATCGCCACGCCCAGATCGAACAGGCTTGGCCGTGTGCGCGCGGCGATCTCTGTGGTTAATTCCTGCAAAGGAGACAGAAAAACGATGAGCGCGCAGAACAAAACCGCCACCATGACACCCACTGCAAGCGACTTTGCCGATTGCCGCAACCACTGGAAATCACCGATGGCCAGTGCAAAGCCGACGCCCATGATCGGGTCCATCAGCGGGCTGAGCAACATCGCCCCGATCACAACTGCCGCCGATCCCTGCAACAGGCCCAGCACGGCAATGCCTGCCGACATGGATATCATCAGCAGGTAACGGGCCGACAGCACGCATTCGGCCCGGCGTTTCTCGATCACAGCGACCTGATCGACGGAGCTGGTTACATCGCGCCGCCACCAGCCGTTGAGGCTGGAAAGCACATGGCCGAAGCCCTGACGTTCTTCCTTGCCTGCCTCAGCCGCGCCGCCTGACGCGCTTGCGGCCTCCGCATCTCGCAGCTCTGGCCCGTTAGTGCTCACGTTTGGTGTTTGCATTACCGCACAATATCGCGGAAACTCCTCGCACACAAAGGGTGAAACGCCCGCAACTTGAATAACGTGTCTTGTATGCCTAATACAGTAGGTAACAATATGAGGCAGGGCAGGAAGGAAAATCGCCGCGATGGCCACGACGAACGAGACGACCACCAAGACCGCAACCGATCTGGAGCTGACGCCGCCCGATCCTGTGCCAGCTATCGCTCCCGAAAAGGCCGTTGGCCTCGTGCCGGTCAGCGAAGAGAAGAAGACCGCGCTGCAGGAAAAGGTCGATGGGTTCGTCAACGAACTGGTCGCGCTTGATGCCAATTCGCCCGATTTCGGCAAGAAGGTCGATCAGATCACCAGTATGGGGCGCAAGGAAATCATGGCGGCCAGCCAGATGTCCAACCGCTTCCTCGATCGCCCGGTGCGCGCGATGGATCAGGAAACCGGTGTTGGCACCGATCTGGCTGAATTGCGGCGCACGGTCGAAGATCTCGATCCCGGCCGCAAAGGCAAGATGCGCGGCCGCAAGTTGTTCGGCATCATTCCCTTCGGCAACAAGCTGAGGAATTACTTCGACAGCTACACCAGCGCGCAAGGCCACATCCAGTCGATCCTCGCTCGGCTTTCGAGCGGCAAGGACGAACTGCTGATGGACAATGCCGCCATCGATGTGGAGCGCCAGAAGCTGTGGGAAGCCATGGGCAAGCTGGAACAGATGATCCATATCGCCAAAGCGCTTGATGGAGAGCTTGAGGAAAAGGCTACCGAACTGGATTCCAGCGATCCGGAAAAGGCCAAGGCCATTCGCGAAACCGCGCTGTTCTATGTCCGCCAGCGCACGCAGGATTTGCTGACACAGATGGCGGTTTCGGTGCAGGGTTATCTCGCGCTCGATCTGGTGAAGAAGAACAATGTCGAACTGGTGAAGGGCGTGGACCGCGCCAGCACCACCACCGTTGGCGCGCTGCGCACCGCCGTGACCGTGGCGCAGGCGATGACCAACCAGCGGTTGGTGCTGGGCCAGATCACTGCGCTCAACCAGACCACGGCAGGCATCATCGATTCCACCGGCGAATTGCTGCGCAGCAATACTGCGCAAATCCACGAGCAGGCGGCCAGCAGCACCATCCCGATGGAAACGCTGCAACGCGCATTCCAGAACATTTACGACACCATGGACGAGGTCGACCAGTTCAAGCTGCGCGCGCTCGATTCCATGAAGCAGACCGTGGATGTGCTTTCGACCGAGGTGGAGAAATCCAAGGGCTATATCGCCCGCGCCGAAGGCCAGGCGCAGGCTGCACAGCAGGTCAATGACAGCGGCCTGTTGAGCCTGGAAGGCTGAGCGAACACCGATGGCTGATTCTACGCACGATTCCGACCGGATTCTTTCCGAAAGCCGCGCCGTGCTGCGCGACAATCAGACGGGTGGGCGACACCGGCGAGAAGGTTCCATTGGGCGCGGGTCGAAGCAGATCAAGTCGAAGAACCTGCTCAAACGGGCGGGCTATTTCGGCGCGGCTGTGTTGGCGATCTTTGCTGCGTTCAGCGTTGCCGGGATCATTCTCAATGGCATCGGCTTCACCGGCGTAATGGCGGCAGCCTTCTCCATCGCTATCGCCGCTTTCATCTTTGCCAATTATCCCAAAGTCAAAGCGCCCAAGCGCGTCGATCTCACCCGCACGCAGGATGCCAAGCAATTGGTCGCCCGGACCGAATTGTGGCTCGAGCATCAACGCCCCGCCCTGCCCGCGCCTGCGGTCAAGCTAGTGGACGATCTGGGGGTGCAATTGGATGCACTCGGCAAACAGTTGGCGCATGTCGACCCCGCACACCCCGCCGCTGCTGAAACGCGCAAGCTGGTGGGCGAATATCTGCCCGAAACGGTCGAAGGCTATCAGCGTATTCCGGCTCACTTGCGCGGCGAGGAACGCGCCGGGTCGACGCCGGACAAGCAATTGGTCGACAGCCTTGGCAAGATCAGCCGCGAAATCGACCATGTGACGCGGCAATTGGCCGAAGGCTCGCTCGATGACCTCGCGATCCGCAGCCGCTATCTCGATTACAAATATGGCGACGNCGATGCCTTGCCAATTGGCGATACGCCTTCCGCAGAAGGGGCCGGNGTNCCGATCAGTGATGAAGGTTCGGGTGTCCCGCTCGATTTCGACCGCGAGAAGAGCAAGAACTGATGGAAGTCGCCATTCCCCACCAGCTGGGCCGAGAAGAGGTCCGCCGCCGTCTGCAAAGCAGCAGCCACGAGATCGCGGACGCTATCCCCGGCGGCATGGCCGATGTGCAGACCAGCTGGCCGAGCGAAGACCGCATGGCGATGGCGATCACCGCCATGGGCCAGATGATGAGCGGCCATATCGATATCGAGGACGATCAGGTCCTGTTCCACATGGAAATGCCGCCCGCACTGAGCTTTCTCAAACCCATCGTCGAAGGTGCGATCAGGCAAGGCGCGCAAAAGATGCTCGAACCGCCGAAGGACTGATCAGCGCGGCGTCAAAGATCGCGCTCGTATTCGAGGAAATTGGCCGGGATGCGCAGCGCCTCTGTTCCTTTGCGCGTTTCATGCAGGAACACGACAAGCGCCCACATCATCAGCCCAATCGCGAGGATGAATGTTCCGGCAGCTATCGGATTGAGCCCGACATGCGCGAATTCTTCAACGAACAGCAAGACCACCGTTAAACCGATGCTCAGCGACGCCAGCACCAGCAGCAGCAAGGCGTGCCCCAGCAGTGCGATGCGTTGGTCGCTGATGCGGATTTCGCGCACCACAATGTCATGTTCCGCATCGCTGGTCTGCGCATAATGCCCCTGCAATTCGCGGCTGCGATCCACCACTCGGCCTAGTCGCTGGGTCAGCGTGGCGATGATGTTGCCGATGGCGACCAGCACGAAGACTGGCGCTAGCGCGAGCTGGATGGTTTGCGCGATTATCGCGCCTTCGCCGGTTGTGATAATGTCCATCGGCAATTCGCCCTTTATTGGTTCTTCGCGCCGTCCAATGTGCCGACTTTCTGGCCGCCCGCCATCGTCGTGACAAGCACTTCGTCACCGTCGACGACCACGGCGACATCTTCCAGCCCGATGACCGAGACACGCGGGCCGTCGCTATCGACGAGCACTCGTGTGCAATCCACCAATTCGGCGGAGCCGCGCACGCGGTTGCCATCTTCATCGCCGGGGCGGGCATCGCGCAGGGACTGCCAGCTGCCAATATCAGACCAGCCCATGGAAACAGGCACCATCGCGGCGCGGCCGGTTTCTTCCATCACGGCATAGTCGACCGATTCAGACACGATCTGAGCAAAAGGAGCAGGCGCAGGATGGAAGCGTGCGCCATCCTCACTACCCTCGGCCACAGCGCGGCGCACCGCGTCAGCCAGAGCCGGACGATAGCGCTCCAGCTCAGCCATGAAGGCACCGGCGCGGAAAGCGAAAATGCCGCCATTCCAACTATAGCCGCCGTGGGCGAGAAACTCGGTTGCGCGCTCCAGATCGGGTTTTTCGACGAAGCGTTCGACAGCAAATCCGCCCGTCAGCTCTTCGCCGCGCAATATATAGCCATAGCCGGTTTCCGGATGGGTCGGCGTGATGCCAAAGGCGACCATGCGATCCTCGCGCGCCAGTGCCGCAGCGGCCNGCGCNGCGGCGCGGAATGCGGAAACATCGGCGATGTGATGATCGCTCGGGCACACCAGCATGACGGCATCTTCGGGTAGCAGGGCGGCGGCAAGCGCGATGGCAGCGGCGGTGTTCTTTGCCTCAGGCTCAACCACGATGCGCGCGCCATCGCCATGCAATTGCGCCTCGACATGGGCCAGATGCGCAGTGCCGGTGACGATAGTGGGCGCGGCGAATTGCTCCGCATCGCTACACCGCGCCAGCGTTTCCTCAAACAGCGTCTGATCGCCGACCAGCGGCAGGAATGGTTTGGGCTTCACCTTGCGACTGCGGGGCCACAGGCGTGTACCGCTGCCGCCGCACATGATTACCGGATAGATCTTGGTCATGCCCTGTCCCTGTGAAATTCACATCGCACTTGCAACCCAATTGTCGCGTGCGCCGCTCAGGATCGGGCGCGGAAATCGACGCGGTAGCCATAGCGCGCCTCTACCGGAGTGCCATCCGCAGCAGTCGCCGGATTGAAGCGAATGCGCTCGACAACCAGCGGACATACGCGCGCCGTGGTGGCCGCATCGACTTGCGTATTCGCAACGGTGCAATTGCGTGCCCGGCCATCGGTCGTGACGGTGAAATGCACNGTCACAGAACGGCCCAGCCGCACTTGCCGCCCGCCTTCGGGAATGGGGAAATCGCGCGCTTCGTTCAATTCGCCCGAGCGTACCGAAGGGCCAACCGCAACCGCGCCGCCTGTGCCGGAACCACGCCGCCCGCTGCCCGTGCCGTCACCATCACCGCCCGCGCCCGTGCCATCGCCCTGCTGGCGCGCACCCGACTGGTTGGCCGCACCGGTCGAAGCCGCGCGCGGAGCGGGCGTAGGCCTTGGAAGCGGCTGTTCGGGCGCGGTCACTGCGCGCGGCGTGGCTTCGCGCCCTTCCTCACCCGCTGCGCCTTCATCGGGTTGCGGCGGTGCAATGCTGGGTTCTGCTTCAGGCGGCTCATAAGTGCCCACGGTCACAAATACAGCAGATGTGGCNCTCTCGATCACGCTGTCGGTGAGTTCGGGCACCAGCAGCCGCGCAAGGGCATACAGGCCGACAATATGCAGCAGTGCGATCAGCAGCACCAGTTTCCACTTGATCCGCTTGCGTTTCGCCATGAAGCCGCTCTGGGCCATTTGCCTGTCGTCCTCCAACCGCCTGTCTCATCCGACTGACGCGAAACCACGCCGTTTGCAAGGTCGACTGCGCCGGACATGGTCCCTAGGCAGGTTGGCATGAGCAAGAGTTATCGCTTCGCCATCGATCGCGGCGGCACATTCACCGATGTCGTGGCAGAGCTTCCCGATGGGCGGCTGGTGACGACAAAACTGCTATCCAGCAATCCCGAACACTATCCCGACGCTGCGAGTGAGGCGGTGCGGCGGATTTTGGCTGAGCATGGCCCGGAGTTTCCAGAGGCACCGATTGCCGAATTGCGGATCGGCACGACGATTGCCACCAATGCCCTGCTCGAACGACAAGGGGCAGAGGTCGCACTGGCGATTACCGCCGGACACCGCGATGCGCTGCGCATCGGCAATCAGGCGCGGCCCAACATCTTTGCGCGCCATATCGTGCTGCCCGAACGGCTGGAGCGGCATGTGATCGAGATTGACGAACGCGTTGGCGCGGATGGCGAAGTGCTGCGGGTGCTGGACGAAAGTGCGGTGCGGCGCGATCTGGAGGCTCTGCGCGAGGCTGGCGTCGATGCGCTCGCCATCGTGTTGTTGCATGGCTGGAACTTCACCGATCACGAGGCGCGGTTGGCCGAAATCGCGCATGAGCTGGGATTCACGCAGGTTAGCGCCAGCCATGAAGTCTCACCCCTCATCCGGCTGGTGCCGCGCGGCGATACCAGTGTGGCCGATGCCTATCTCTCCCCCGTCATTCGCGCCTATGTCGAGCAACTGGCGCAGCGCCTGCCCGAACACGGATCCTTGCGCTTTATGCAGTCGAACGGCGGACTGGCCGATGCCCATGCCTTTCGCGGCAAAGATGCTGTGCTGTCGGGTCCGGCAGGCGGAGTAGTCGGCATGGTGCAAACTGCTCAGCGGCTCGGATATACGCGCCTGATCGGCTTCGACATGGGCGGGACCAGCACCGATGTCTGCCACTATGCGGGCGAATATGAGCGCACCGGAGACAGTCTTGTCGCAGGCGTGCGGATCGCTGCACCTATGATGCAAGTGCATACGGTGGCGGCGGGTGGCGGCTCGATCTGCCGGTTTGACGGGCAACGCCTGCGGGTTGGGCCGGAAAGCGCTGGCGCCGATCCCGGCCCCGCCTGTTATCGCAAGGACGGCCCGCTGACCGTAACCGATTGCAATCTGGTGCTGGGGCGGATCGACCCGGCGCAGTTCCCGCATGTCTTTGGCCCCCATGGTGACCAGCCGCTTGACCCGGAAGCTGCGCGGGCGCGGCTTGAGGACATCGCCGCGCAATTGCCCGAACCTATGGAGCTGGCCGAACTGGCCGAGGGCTTTCTGGCGCTGGCGGTAGACGAGATGGCCAACGCGATCCGCAAGATCAGTACCGCGCGCGGGCACGATGTCACCACCCACGCGATGGTGTGTTTCGGCGGCGCAGGCGGGCAATTCGCCTGCCGCGTGGCGGATGAGTTGGGCGTTGAGACGGTGCTGGTCCACCCGCTCGCCGGAATGCTCAGCGCCTATGGCATTGGCCTTGCGCCTGTTGTCTCGATCCGCGAGGCGGGCGTGGTGCGGCCACTCGATGACGATTTTTCCAAGCCGCTCGCAGCGCTGGAGCGGCAGACGCGTGACGACCTCTTGGCGCAAGGCATTGCGGAGGATCGCATCACGCTGATCGCCCGAATGCGGCTTCGCTTTGAAGGCAGCGACACCACCCTCGACATGCCTCTGGGCGATGATGCGGACAGCGCATTTCGCGCCGAACACCGCCGCCGGTTCGGATGGTCGGACAATGCGGCTGCAATTGTGCTCGAAGCGCTGAGCGTAGAGGCGCAGGGGACCAGCGGCGGGCTTGGCGGCTATACCGGGGATGGTGGCCGCGAGGTCGAGAGCGCAGTGCAGACTGGCCCTGCGATCATTCCCGCTTCAGGCTCCACCACTGTTCTTGAGATGGGCTGGAGCGCCANTCGCGCCGCAGATGGCTCGCTGGTCCTAACCCGCACCACACCGCGCAAACATGCCCCGGCGGCAGGCACGACAGTCGATCCCGTACGGCTCGCCATCTTCAACAATGCGTTCATGGCCATTGCTGAGGAAATGGGCGTGGTGCTCGAAGCCACCGCCAGCTCGGTCAATATCAAGGAGCGGCTCGATTTCTCCTGCGCACTGTTCGATACGGCGGGATCGCTCATCGCCAATGCACCGCATATTCCGGTGCATCTGGGCAGCATGGGCGCGAGTATCCGCCGAGTGATCGAAAACCGTGCCACCAGCGAACGCGGGATAAGGCGCGGCGATGCCTATGTGGTCAACGATCCTTATCACGGCGGCACGCATTTGCCCGATGTGACCGTGATCGTGCCAGTGTTCTGGAACGATGACGCTACCGCGCCGCAAGCCTTCGTCGCAGCGCGCGGCCATCATGCCGATATCGGCGGAACCGCACCCGGCTCCATGCCACCCGACAGCAAGAGCATTGATGAGGAAGGCGTGCGGCTGGACGATGTGCTGCTGGTCGATGAAGGGCGCTTTCGCGAGAGCGAGATGCGTGCGCTGCTCACATCTGGTCCCTATCCGGCGCGCAGTCCGAACCGCAATATTTCCGACCTGAAAGCTCAGCTGGCCGCCTGTGCGCGCGGAGCAGACCTGCTGCGCACGGCGGCAGATGAGCATTCGGGCGAGGTATTGGCGGCCTATATGGCCCATGTCATGGACAATGGCGAAGCGGCGGTGCGGCAGCTTCTCGGCCATTTGCCCGAAGGCGCTTTCACCTATGCGATGGACAACGGTGCTGAGGTAAGCGTGGCGATTTCCATCGACCGAACCACTTGCACAGCGGTGTTCGATTTCAGCGGCACGAGCGACCAATTGCCCGACAATTTCAACGCGCCTGAAGCAATCACCCGCGCCGCTGTGCTCTATGCGCTGCGCTGTCTTGTCGATGACGATGTGCCGCTGAATGATGGCTGCCTTCGCCCTGTCACTCTGCGCATCCCGGAAGGCTCCATGCTTTCCCCCAATCCGCCTGCCGCAATTGTTGCGGGCAATGTGGAGACGAGCCAGGTCGTCACCGATGCCGTGCTCGCCGCGTGCGGAGCGCTCGCGCCGTCGCAAGGGACGATGAACAATTTCACTTTCGGTGATCACGCTCGGCAATATTACGAGACGATCTGCGGAGGCTCTGGCGCGGGGCCGGATCATGACGGGACCTCCGCTGTGCAGACGCATATGACCAATTCACGGCTCACCGATCCCGAAGTGCTGGAGGCGCGCCTGCCGGTACGGGTGGAGAGTTTTTCCATCCGTGAAGGCTCGGGCGGAGCAGGGCGTCACCGGGGCGGAGACGGGGCCGAGCGCCGGATCGCCTTCCTTGAACCCATGCGCGCGCAAATTCTCGCCAACCGCCGCCTCGTGCCGCCGCGCGGGATTGCCGGTGGCGGCGATGCGCAGCCAGGAGATACCTTCATCGAACACGCCGATGGCTCGATCACGACGCTCGGCGCGACCGGCGCAGCCGATGTCGAACCGGGCGATGTGGTGGTGATCCGCACGCCGGGCGGCGGCGGCTATGGAGAAACACCATGAAGCTAGATGAAAGCACTGCTGCACGTTTCGCCCGCACTGCGCTGGGGCATGTGAAGCGTGAATATCCCAACAAGCTCGACCATGTGATGGGCGGTCCGGATGACATCCTATCACCGCGCGAGCTGCATCCCGCATTCTACGGCAGTTTCGATTGGCATAGCTGCGTTCACAGCTGGTGGACACTGCTGACGCTCCGCCGCTTGTTTCCTGATCTGCCCGAAGCGGCGGATGTGAGCGCGCTAGCAAAGGAGACGCTTACGCAGGCAAATCTCGCCGCCGAGCTTGCCTATGCGCAGCGGCCCGAAGCGCGCGGGTTTGAACGCCCCTATGGCTGGTCATGGCTGCTCTATCTGCATCTTGAAGCCAGTCGCCACGCTGACCGCGAATGGGCCGATCACCTCGAACCTCTCGCGCGCCACTTCGCCGCAGGCTGGCGCGATTATCTGCGCACTCTTGCGCACCCGATCCGCCATGGAGCCCATGCCAACACCGCCTTCGCGCTCATCCTCAGCCTCGAATGGGCGCGGGTCTTCGATCATGAACTGATGGGCGACATGAAAGCCGCCGCCCGTCGCTACTTCGCCGAGGATCGCGATGCACAATGCTGGGAGCCGGGGGGAGACGAGTTCCTGTCAGCTACGCTTACCGAAGCGGTGCTGATGCAGCGGGTCCTGCCCCAGAGTGAATTCGCCCAATGGTTCACCGCTTTCCTGCCAGAAATCCCGCAAGGTAAGCCGCGCGCGCTGTTCACGCCCGCGCAGGTAAGCGACCCCACCGATGGCAAGGCCGCCCATCTCGACGGGGTCAATTTCACCCGCGCATGGTGCTGGCGCGAACTGGGTCTGGGCGAGGACAATGCGGCCCGCCACATGACCACTTCTTCCGAGGCTATCGACGGCGACTATATGGGGTCCCACTGGCTGGCGAGCTTCGCTCTGCTGGCCCTGCTGGTGAATTGAGCAAGATCAAGGCTGCGCGCATCGGCGAAATGTAGTAAGGTCACGCAAGCCGGAAATGGAGATGACATCATGAAAAAGAATATGGGTTCAGTCGACCGCGCCATGCGTATCATCGTTGCCATTGTGCTTGTGGCACTGGCTGCGACCGGAACGATTTCCGGCACTCTGGCAATCGCCGCCTATGTTGTCGCAGCAGTATTCCTGCTGACAAGCCTGGTCTCGACTTGCCCAGCCTATTTGCCGTTCGGCATCAGCACCTGCTCAACGGACTGATCCGTTTGCCTAACCCATGGTCGGGATCAGGAAGGCGTTTGATCCGTCACCGCCGCCATCGGGCCAGCGCTGGGTGATCTTCTTGGTTTTGGTCCAGAACTTCAGACCTTCCATGCCATATTGGTCGATGTCGCCAAATCCGGAACGCTTCCACCCGCCAAAGCTGTGGTAGGCGACCGGCACGGGAATCGGCACATTAACGCCAACCATGCCAACATTTACCCGGTGCGCGAATTCGCGCGCGGCGTGGCCATTGCGGGTGAAGATAGCGACGCCATTGCCATATTGGTGCTCGGTGGGGAGGCGCAGCGCATCCTCAAAATCCTTCGCGCGCACAATCTGCAGCACGGGGCCGAAGATCTCTTCCTTGTAGCTTTCCATATCGGGTGTGACGTGGTCGATCAAAGTCGGGCCGACGAAGAAGCCGTTCTCGTGACCCTGCAAGGTGAATCCGCGACCATCGATGACGATTTCGCCGCCTTCTTCCTCTGCCGTGGTGATCCACTGTTCCACCCGCGCCTTGTGTTCGGGCGTAACAACCGGGCCGTAATGCGCTTCAGGATCGTTGGAGACGCCAACGCGCAGGGCGTTGATCGCCGGGATCAGCTTTTCCTTCAACCGCTCTGCCGTGTCCTCGCCAACTGGCACCACCACGGGCAGCGCCATGCAACGCTCTCCTGCCGAGCCGAAGGCGGCCCCGGCAAGATCGTTCACAACCTGATCGAGATCGGCATCGGGCATGACCACGCCGTGGTTTTTCGCTCCGCCAAAGGCCTGCACCCGCTTCGCATTCGCCGTGCCGCGCGAGTAGATATATTGCGCGATATCGGAACTGCCGACGAAGCTGATGGCAGCAATGTCATCATGGTCGAGGATGGCATCGACCATTTCCTTATCGCCATGGACGACCTGCAACAGACCCTCAGGCGCGCCTGCTTCAAGGAACATCTCTGCAAGTCGCATGGGAACACTGGGATCGCGCTCACTGGGCTTGAGGATGAAGGCATTGCCTGCCGCAATCGCCATGCCGAACATCCACATCGGGATCATCGCCGGGAAGTTGAACGGCGTGATGCCTGCACCAATGCCGAGCGGCTGGCGCATCGAATACACATCGATGCCCGGCCCTGCGCCATTGGTGTATTCGCCTTTCAGCGACTGCGGAATGCCACATGCATATTCGATTACTTCCAGACCGCGCTGCACATCGCCCTTGGCATCGTCCACGACCTTGCCGTGTTCGCTGGCGAGCAATTCGGCAAGTTCCTGCATATTGTCTTCGATGAGCTGCCTGAACTTGAACATCACGCGGGCGCGGCGCTGCGGATTGGTCGCTGCCCATTCGGGCTGCACTTTCTTGGCATTTTCGATCGCCCGGTCGAGCACGGAGGCATCGCCCAAAGCGACTTCTGCCTGCACTTCACCCGTTGATGGGTTCCATATCTGGTGCTTGCGCCCACTGCCGCCCGAACCCGAACCGCCCTGAATGAAATGATCGACCTGCCGCATGGGGCTTCTCCCGTTGTCTTGTGAATTCGCTGGCCTGTCGGCCGTGTTCAATCAATGCCGCGCGGGCAAATGCCGTTCGCTCTAGCGGCCCTTCCAGTTCGCCTCGCGCTTTTCAACAAAGGCCGCCATGCCTTCCTTCCTGTCTTCGGTGGCAGTCAGGATCTGGAATACCCGCCGCTCATGGAGCATGCCCTGCTGCAAGGTGGTCTCATAAGCTGCATCGACCAGCTCCTTGTTCACCATCGCTGCCATCGGCGCCATCCCGGCGATCGCTTGAGCTGCTTTCATCGCCTCATCCATCAGCTGGTCATGTGGCACGATCCGCGAAACAAGCCCTGCGCGCTCGGCTTCCTCGGCATCCATCATCCGGCCCGTGAGGCACAGATCCATCGCCTTGGACTTGCCCACAGCGCGCGTCAGACGCTGGCTGCCACCCATGCCGGGCGCGACGCCGAGCTTGATTTCGGGTTGGCCGAATCTCGCATTTTCGGAAGCCACAATGAAGTCGGCCATCATGGCAAGCTCACACCCGCCGCCCAGCGCAAAGCCATTGACCGCCGCGATCCACGGCTTGCGGGTCTTGGCGGTCATATCGTTCCAGCCGACAAAGAAATCTTCGAGGAAAAAATCGGCCGCCTGCTTGTCGACCATTTCCTTGATATCTGCGCCCGCTGCAAAGGCCTTGTCGCCCGATCCGGTGACCACGGCGCAATGCTGGCTATTGTCAGCTTCGAACGCGGCAAAGGCCTGCTGCAATTCGCCGAGCACGGTGGAATTCAGCGCATTGAGCGCTTCGGGCCGATTGAGCGTGATAAGGGTGACAGCGCCCTGCGTCTCACTGGTGATCGTTTCGTAGGCCATAGTGCTCTTTCTGCTCGAATGGGTGCTTGCGCGCCTCAAATCATGTTGCGGCCATTGGTGCAAGCACAGTGACAATAGCGGTGACTGCATAGGCCAGCGTCAGGCGATCGGTGAGCGCCTACTCCAGCTCGAGGATCACCGCGTCGACGACCAACGTCTCGCCTTCGCTGGCGTTGATTGTGTCGACCGTGCCGGCCTTTTCGGCGCGCAGGATGTTCTCCATCTTCATCGCTTCGACGGTGGCGAGCGGCTGCCCCGCCTCGACCGCATCGCCTTCGCCGACATGCAGTTTGACCAACAGACCGGGCATCGGGCACAGCAGCATTTTGGAGGTATCAGGCGGCACCTTCTCGATCATNTGANCNGCGTGTGTGGCGAGCCGNGAAGGCAGCGCCATGCCGCGATATTTGCGCCCGTGGGTGGTGAGCTTCCACCACGCTCCATCGCGCTGCAATTGCACGCCATACTCGGCATCATCGGCTGTGATCGTGGAAAGCCGCATTCCCGGCTGCCAGTCCCATGTGCCCGCAATCCAATTGCCATCGACCGTGGCGCCGCCATCGCCGAGTTCGACCGTGTAGATCTCGCCATCCAGCTTAACGGTCCAGCTTGAGCCGGGTGACGGCGCACCGTTGATCCGTTCCGAAATCCGCCCGGCCCGCGCCCGCTCGGTGCATTCAGCCCCGGCGATCCATGCGGCCACTGCGCGCTTCATATCCTCCGACGCTGCCGCGCCTTCAAAGCCTTCGGGATATTCCTCGGCAATAAAGCCGGTGGTCATATTGCCGCTGCGGAAGCGCGGATGCTGCATCAGCGCAGAGAGGAAATCGACATTGTGGCCGAGCCCTTCGAGCACCACGCGGTCGAGCGCCTCAACCTGTAGATCGGCGGCTTGGTCGCGCGTTTTGCCCCATGTCACCAACTTGGCGATCATCGGGTCGTAGAAGATCGAAACTTCGCCGCCTTCCTGAACGCCGCTGTCGATGCGAACGCCTCCCCCGTTTTCTTGGGCAACACCGCGAATGCCACCGTCCCACGCCTCGACGGGCGTTGCATAGCGCACCAAGCGCCCGGTGCTGGGCAGGAAGCCGCGATAGGGGTCTTCGGCATAGATGCGCGTTTCGATGGACCAGCCGTCGATCTTGACGTCGTCCTGCGTCATTTCCAACTTCTCACCCGCCGCAACGCGGATCATCAGCTCGACCAGATCGACGCCGGTGATCGCCTCGGTAACGGGATGCTCGACCTGCAGCCTTGTGTTCATTTCGAGAAAGTAGAAGCTCTCCCCCGTTGTATCGGCGCCGCTGACAATCAGCTCGACCGTGCCTGCAGAATGGTAGCCCACGGCCTGTGACAAGGCGACCGCCTGCTCGCCCATCTTGCGGCGCATTTCGGGCGTGACGAAGGGGCTGGGCGCTTCTTCCACCACCTTCTGGTGGCGGCGCTGGATGCTGCATTCGCGCTCATTGAAATAGAGCACATTGCCGTGCTTGTCGCCGAGCACCTGAATCTCGATATGGCGCGGATCNAGGATGAATTTCTCNATNAAGACGCGGTCATCGCCAAAGCTGTTGAGCCCTTCGCGCTTGGTCGCCTCGAACCCTTCGCGCACGTCCTTTTCACTATACGCAAGCCGCATTCCCTTGCCGCCGCCGCCCGCGCTGGCCTTCATCATCACCGGATAGCCGATCTCTGCCGAGATGCGCACCGCATGGTCGGTATCCTCGATCTCTCCGACAAAGCCGGGGACGACATTGACGCCCGCTGCTTTGGCGAGTTTCTTGGACTCGATCTTGTCGCCCATCGCCGCGATAGCGCCCGCAGGCGGGCCGATGAACTCGATGTTCTCCGCCGCGAGCGCCTCAACAAAGCTCGCCCGTTCGGACAGGAAACCATACCCCGGATGCACCGCTTCTGCGCCGGTCTGCTTGCAGGCAGCAATGATCTTGTCCGCGATCAGGTAGCTTTCGGCGGCAGGCGCAGGGCCAATATGCACTGCCTCGTCAGCCATTTGCACAAACAGCGCGCGCGCATCAGCATCGGAATAGACCGCCACCGTGGCAATGCCCATGCGCCGCGCCGTCTTGATGACCCGGCATGCAATTTCGCCGCGATTGGCGATAAGGATTTTCTTGAACATTATTCAGCGGCCCCTTGTTGCGCGCATGGTACGTCAAAGCCCCATTCGGGTGCGAAATCATAGCCGGTAGGCAGCAGGAATTGCAGCACTGTCGGCGTGAGAATGTGGTAAGCGGTCGCGTGAGTCAGCTCCGGTGTGGCAAGGAGGCACACTCCCTCACCGCCAGATACCGCAACCATTTCGATAGCTTCCTGCGTGTCGGGCCCTTCATTGGAATAACTGACCAGCAAGTGGCCGCGTTCGCGCCCGTCTGAAACCTGTTCGACCGCTGAGCGAGCAAGCGCCTGACTATCCCACCACAGGCTGGGATTGACCGCCCCATAGGCGTCAAACAGCTCAGGTTCGGCGAGCCATGTTTCGACGATGAACAGGCCGGCGAGAGATTCGCCAATGACCGCGTCGGTGCCATTTGTGCGGTATGTGGTTTCGATCAGGGGTTTTACCTGATCGCGGATGTAAGCGCGGAAGCTGGCTGCATTCCCGGCAGTCGGGAAAGCCTCGCGCTCTTCAGCAGTGCCGCTCGTGCCGATCAGTTCCGCGCGCCGATCCCGTGTGCTGATGCCGACGATGATGGCAGGCTGCGAGCGGCCCCACAGCGCGTTGAGTGCGGAAGTACCGGAAACATGCAGAAAATCCTGATCGAACCCGCCATCGATCAGGTATAGCACCGGGTAGTGGTCTTCGCCTTCGCCATAACCATTCGGCAAAAAGACATTGATCTGTCGCGCAGGCGCTTCATCGCCCAAGCTGACGAGATGGGTTTGGCCGATGGTGATCGGTGTTCCGGCGTCCTGTGCCAGCGCCGGGTTCGCCATTGCAAGCGCCGCGATGGCGAAGATGGTTCTGTAGATCACTCCGCCGCCTCCATCTCTTCCCCCGCAGGTGGCATATTGTGGCCGAGCAGCCGCAGCACGTCGGCAACGGCTTCGACCACATTGGTGCCGGGGCCGTAAATGCCCTGCACACCGGCCTTCTTCAGGAAGTCATAATCCTGCGGCGGGATCACCCCACCCGCGACCACTTTGATATCGGCGCGGTCTGCGTCTTTCAGGTGCTGGATCATTTCCGGGATCAGGGTCTTGTGACCGGCCGCCAGAGAGCTGGCGCCGACCGCGTCCACATCATGCTCTATCGCCATGCGCGCGGTTTCCTCCGGCGTCTGGAATAGCGGGCCGGAGATCACTTCAAAGCCCATATCGGTGAAGGCAGACGCAATCACATTGGCGCCGCGATCATGCCCGTCCTGACCCATTTTGGCGACAAGTATGCGCGGCTTGTGATCCAGCCTGCGCGCCACAGCTTCCACGCCCGCGACAACCTGCGCGTAACGCGCATCGCCCTCATAGGCAGCGGCATAGACGCCCTTCACGGGAGTGGGCACGGTGTCATAGCGTCCAAACACATCCTCCATCGCGGCGGAGATTTCGCCCAGTGATGCGTCATGACGTGCCGCTTCGACTGCGAGGGTGAGCAGGTTCGCATCACCGCGCGCGCCTTCGGTCAAAGCCTTGAGCGCGGCTCGGCAAGCATCATCGTCACGCTCTGCCCGCACCCGCTCCAGCCGCGCGACCTGCGAGGCACGCACTGCGTGATTGTCGATGTCGAGCGTGTCGAGATGGTCTTCCTCGTCGAGCCGATATTTGTTCACGCCGACGATCACCGTATCGCCCTTATCGACGCTCGCCTGTTTGGCGGCGGCGGCTTCCTCAATGCGGGCCTTGGGCATTCCGCTAGCGACCGCTTCGGTCATGCCGCCAAGGACATCGACTTCGGAGATCAGTTCGCGTGCTTTCTCGGTAATCTCGGCGGTCAGCGCCTCGATATAATAGGAACCGCCCAGCGGATCAGCGACATTGGTGATGCCGCTTTCCTCCTGGATCACCAACTGCGTGTTGCGCGCGATGCGGGCGGAGAAATCGGTGGGCAGCGCCAGTGCCTCGTCCAAGGCATTGGTGTGCAGGCTCTGCGTGCCGCCGAGCACCGCCGCCATCGCTTCCATCGTGGTCCGGATGACGTTGTTGTAGGGGTCTTGCTCTTGCAGCGAGACACCCGAGGTCTGGCAATGGGTGCGCAGCATTTTCGACTTGGGGTTCTGCGCCCCAAGCTCGGTCATGACATCGTGCCACAAAGTGCGCGCGGCGCGCATCTTGGCGATTTCCATGAAGAAATTCATGCCAATGCCCCAGAAGAAGGACAGGCGCGGCGCGAAGGCATCAATATCCAACCCCGCTTCCATCGCGCGCTTGGCGTATTCCTTGCCATCGGCAATGGTGAAGGCGAGTTCCTGCACCGCCGTCGCTCCGGCTTCATGCATGTGATAGCCGCTGATCGAGATGGAGTTGAAACGCGGCATATTCTGCGAGGTATAGCCGATGATGTCCGACACGATCCGCATGCTGGGCGCAGGCGGATAGATATAGGTGTTGCGGACCATGAATTCTTTGAGAATGTCATTCTGGATGGTGCCGCTGAGCTTGTCTTGGCTGACGCCAGCCCGCTCTGCCGCGACGATATAGAACGCCAGCACCGGCAACACCGCGCCGTTCATGGTCATCGAGACGCTCATGGTATCGAGCGGGATCTGGTCGAACAGAATTTCCATGTCGCGCACCGTGTCGATGGCAACACCGGCCTTGCCGACATCGCCGACAACGCGCGGGTGATCGCTGTCATAACCACGGTGCGTGGCGAGATCGAAGGCGACTGAAAGGCCCTTCTGACCCGCCGCCAGATTGCGGCGGTAAAAGGCGTTCGATTCCTCGGCGGTGGAGAAGCCCGCATATTGCCGGATCGTCCACGGCCGGCCGGTGTACATGCTGGCATAGGGACCGCGCGTGAAGGGTTCGAAACCGGGCAGGCCGGACTCAGCGGGCGCGTCCTCGCTCGTATAGAGCGGCTGCACGGCGATGCCTTCAGGCGTGTGCCACGTCAGGTCGCGCCCTTTGACTTCTTTGCTGGCCTTTTCATGCCAATCTGATTTTGTCGGCTTATCTGTCATATCTTACTCAATTCACGTCATACTGAACTTGTTTCAGCATCCATTTCCCCGCGCGCTCCGGTCCTTGTGGACTGATGCATCCTGAAACAAGTTCAGGATGCTGGAGGGAGAAGGACGCATGCGCAATCACTCTAGTTCGACCAATGCGCGCCTTCCTTCGGCGTTTCCATGATTTCGGTGAGCTGGCCCATCATATCCTTGGGGTGGAGGAAGAAGATCGGCGTGCCATGCGCGCCGATACGCGTGGGGCCAAGGATGCGCTTGCCCTTCTCCTCAAACCACTCGCGCGCCTTCTCGATGTCCGCAACTTCGAAGCAGATATGATGCTGCCCGCCCAAGGGGTTCTTGGCGAGGAAACCGGCGATGGGTGAATTTTCATCCAGCGGCTCGATCAGCTCGATCTGCGTGCCGTTCGTGCCATTCTCGCCAGGCGTGTCGACGAAGCACACCTTCACCCCCTGCGCCTCCAGATCGAAAGGCTTGTGGATCTTGGTCGCGCCCATCGTGTCGGTGAAATGCGCGATGGATTCCGCGATGGAGGGCGTTGCGATGCCGATATGGTTGAGTCGTCCGAGTTTCATCTATTCAAATCCTATCACCAATCCGTAGATCCCTGTTGCGATCAGCCCGCCAGCGAAAATGAGCCTGAAAAGCTGCGCGCTTTCGAAATTACCATCACCGCGATGGGCCGGTCAGCATTTGGATCTCGCCTGCCCACCAGTCGGACTGGTCCGCCAGAAGATCACTGAGCATCGCGAACTCCAGATCACAGCGGCAAATTATCATGCTTCTTCCATGGGTTCTCGAGTTGCTTGTTGGCCAGCTTGCGCAGCCCCAGCGCGATGCGGCGACGGGTCGAGTGCGGGTGGATCACCTCGTCGATATAGCCGCGTGATGCTGCCACGAAGGGGTTGGCGAAGCGGTCTTCGTATTCCTTCGTTTTCTCGGCAATTTTGTCCGGATCGTCGCGGTCCTGGCGGAAGATGATCTCCACCGCGCCTTTCGCGCCCATCACCGCGATTTCTGCCGTCGGCCAGGCGTAGTTCAAATCGCCGCGAAGGTGCTTGCTCGCCATCACATCGTACGCGCCGCCATAGGCCTTGCGGGTGATAATCGTGATCTTGGGCACAGTTGCCTCGCCGTAAGCGAACAACAGCTTCGCGCCGTGTTTGATGATGCCGTTGTGCTCCTGCGCGGTGCCGGGAAGGAAGCCGGGCACATCCACCAAGGTTACAATCGGAATGCTGAAGGCATCGCAGAAGCGCACAAAGCGCGCGGCCTTGCGGCTGGCATTGATGTCCAGCACGCCTGCCAGCACCGTGGGCTGATTGGCGACAAAGCCCACCGGCTTGCCTTCGATGCGGCCAAAGCCGGTGATGATATTGGCCCCATGCGCGGGCTGGATTTCGAAGAATGTGCCCTCGTCCACCA
>JGI24025J20009_10001222_pt1 | contig 19591 bp, 22 predicted proteins | sample Cruoilmetagenom3_FD_20009 | JGI IMG/M metagenome (IMG submission 20009) | reverse complement strand
TGTCGGGGCGTGGCAATCTCATTGCGAAGCTGGAGCCTGCTATAGTTGGACTGAGGAACCTCGCTTAGAGATTGCTTCGTCGTCCCGATTCATCGGGGCTCCTCGCAATGACAAAAAAGTGTCACTAATCATATGAACGAGTACGCCTTCTTGACTTTCACCAAAGCATCCTTTAAAATCTCTCCGCTAATCTGCCAGCTGAACATGTACATCACGTTCTAAAGTAGAAAAGCTATACTTAGTTGACTGTTTACCCATATTGACTTACAATATGTTTTCGGGCATACTGCCCACATAGCTCAGCAGGTAGAGCACGTTCTTGGTAAGAACGGGGTCACCAGTTCGAATCTGGTTGTGGGCTTTGAGATAAAAGGAGGTTAGAATGGCTAAGAAACTTTATGAGCGTGCTAAACCACATATCAATGTGGGCACTATAGGGCATGTTGACCATGGGAAGACCACATTGACTGCAGCTATGACCCAGGTATTATCTAAAGCAAGTCTTACGGAATTCCGTCCCTTTGATTCCATAGATAATGCTCCTGAAGAAAAAGCTCGTGGGCTAACGATAGCTATTTCTCATATCGAGTATGAGACTGAGAAGCGTCATTACTGCCACGTTGACTGTCCTGGACATGCTGACTACATCAAGAACATGATAACTGGAGCTGCTCAGATGGATGGAGCTATTTTAGTGGTCGCTGCCGATGACGGTCCTATGCCGCAAACCAGAGAACATATCCTTCTGGCTCGGCAAGTGGAAGTTCCCCGCATAATGGTGGCTCTCAATAAAGTAGACCTGGTAGATGACCCAGAGTTATTAGACTTGGTGGAGATGGAGGTTAGAGACTTATTGAAAAGATATGAGTTTCCTGGTGATGAAATACCTGTTGTGAGATTAAGTGCTCTCAAATCTCTGGAATGTGGCTGCGGCAAAAGAGATTGCTCCTGGTGTGGCGCCATATGGAAATTGTTGGATGCCGTAGACGAGTACATTCCCCTACCGCAGAGAGAGCGTGATAAACCCTTCCTGATGCCTATAGAAGATGTGTTCAGTATCAAAGGGCGAGGGACTGTACCTACAGGCCGAGTAGAACGAGGGGTAATCAAAGCCGGCGATGAAGTGGAGATAGTGGGATTAAAGGAAACAAAGAAGACAGTAGCAGTTAGCTTGGAGATGTTTCACAAAACCATGCAGGAAGCAGAGGCCGGCGATGCCGTTGGAGTGCTATTGCGGGGCCTTGATCGAGATGAAATAGAGCGAGGACAAATACTGGCGAAACCTGGCACGGTCAAGCCTCATACCGAAGCCGAGGCTGAAGTTTATATTTTGACCAAGGAAGAAGGTGGCAGACACACTCCTTTCTTTAATGGATATAAACCCCAGTTCTATATCAGAACTCTGGACGTTACGGGCGAAATAATTCTTCCTGAGGGTGTGGAGATGGCCATGCCTGGTGATAGCCTGACTCACATGAAGATTAATACCATCGCACCTGTAGCTATGGAGGAGGGATTGCGCTTTGCCATCAGGGAAGGTGGCAAGACGGTCGGTGCTGGTGTCGTTAGCAAAATTATATCGTAAACTATGGTTTGCTGAAAATTTGTGGACATTTAGATAGAGGTGGCTAAGAAAAAGGGTGACCTACGCGTAATTATTCATCTAGCTTGTAATCAATGTCTGCGGAGGACATATACCACGGCGAAGAACAGGAAGAACGATCCGCAGCGGCTGGAGTTGAATAAATATTGTCCTCATTGCCGTAGCTATACTCTTCATCGAGAAACAAAGTAACTTATGACAAGTCGTACTAAGAAAGCTACAGGTACTAAGTCTGCCCCAGCCAAAAAGTCGAGATTCAGTTTCTTTCCCGAAGTAGTGGCTGAACTGCGAAAAGCGCACTGGCCAACAAAACAGGAAGCTTTGAGGTTGAGTCTTTTAGTTCTCATTGTGTGTGCTATTGTGGGAGCTATTTTAGGTGCTTTAGATTATGCTTTTTACAGATTGTTTGCTGATTTGATTCTAGGTGGTTAGTAGTCAATGGTTAATGGAGAATGGTATTTATTGTACGTCTCTTCAGGTCATGAGGAGCAGGCCAAGAGGAATTTAGAACAACGTATCAAATATATGGATGTGGGTGATAAGATATTTGATGTAGTGATACCCACAGCAAAAGAGGTTGAAATCAAAGCTGGAAAGCGGCATACGATGACCAAGAAAGCCTTCCCAGGCTATATCATGGTGAACATGAAATTAGACGAACATAGCTGGGATATAGTACGTAACACCCCTGGTGTCGCAGGCTTTGTGAGCGCTGGTGTCAAACCTGTTCCTTTACCTGAACAAGAGGCGAGTGCCATCCTGCAACGCATAGAAGAAGCTCCTACCGAGGTTAAAATGAATTTCAAAGAGGGAGATAGTATACGTGTAACAAGTGGACCTTTTATTGACTTTATCGGCAAAGTGGAGCAAGTTAACCTGAACAAAGGTAAGGCGATAGTTTTACTATCGATCTTCGGCCGGGAGACGCCCGTGGAATTGGACCTCTTGGGGGTAGAAAAAATATAACGTGCCCTGATCAGGTGTCCAGAACGCAATGAAAGAGAGATTCAGCAATGGCGAAAAAAGTTAAAGCGGTCATTAAGTTGCAGATACCCGCGGGTCAGGCTACTCCAGCACCACCTGTCGGGCCTGCTTTGGGACAGCATGGGATTAATATTATGGCTTTTTGTAAGGAATATAATGAGCGAACTTCTTCTCAAGAAGGTTTCATCATTCCTGCTGAGATAACCGTATATTTGGATCGGTCTTTTAGCTTTGTGACCAAGATGCCACCTGTTTCTGATCTATTACGACGCGCTTTGGGAGTGGAAAAGGGTAGCGGAAATCCTGTGAGCGAGAAAATAGGGAAGATAAGCAAAGATAAAGTTTATGAGATCGCACGAAATAAAATGAAGGACCTCAATACGACTGATATTGATAAGGCAGTAAGCATTGTTGCCGGCACGGCTCGGAGCATGGGAGTTGAGGTAGAATAATTTCGGGTTCTCAAAAATTGTAGGATTTTGAGGGTATAAGTAAGTGGCAAAACATGGTAAGAAATACCAGGAAGCTAGTAAGCTTCTAGATAAATCGAAGACTTATTCTCCTGAAGAAGCAATCGAGTTAGCTAAGAAGGCTTCCTACGCTAAATTTGATGAGACAGTTGAGCTCCATTTGAAGATGGGAGTCAATCCACGTAGTGCTGATCAGCAGGTGCGTGGTGTAGTTCTACTGCCTAATGGGCTGGGGAAAAAGACACGGGTGCTTGTCTTTACTCAAGGTGAAGGGGTAAAGTTGGCAAAGGAAACAGGCGCTGATTATGCCGGAGCGGATGAGCTTATTAAGCAAATAGAAGGTGGCTGGCTTGAATTTGATGTGTCCATTGCCACTCCTGATATGATGCCCAAAGTAGCCAAGCTCGGTCGTATTCTGGGGCGGCGAGGTTTGATGCCTAATCCCAAGGCCGGCACCGTAGTCCCACCTCAGGACTTGTCTCGAGTTGTAAATGAAGCTCGTAAAGGTAGAACTGAATTTCGTTTGGATAGAACAGCCATCATCCATTTGCCTATCGGCAAAATCAGTTTTGCTAAAGACAAACTCATGGAGAACCTGGCAGCGGCAGTGGAAGCTATTGTTAAAGCAAAGCCCAGTGGAGCTAAAGGGCAATATATCAGAAGTGCGTCCCTGTCCACCAGCATGGGGCCGGGATTCAAACTGGATATTACATCTATATTGGCTGTGTCAAGTCTTTTAAGCAGGTAATTCAGTCCAGGCTGCAATGCAATCCCGCCATACTTGACAAACCTGTTGAGTAGTGCAGCTATTTGGAACGCAGAAAAATACCATTGGCGTCTGTCTGTACTAGTTAGTTGGTTCCTTGTCCATGAGAGCTTTTACTGTCAAACTTAAACTTGAGACATGCAAGACAATAGGCGATGAAAGCTCTAGTAATCTATATCTCCGTACATCACGGCAATACTGAAAAGATTGCCAAGGTAATGGCGAATGCTCTTGATGCCGACTTATTAGAGGTGAAGCAAATGGATGCAAGTATGCTTGAGCAATATGATTTCATCGGTTTTGGCTCAGGGATTTATTTTGGCAAATATCATAAAAACTTATTGGGTTTTGCCGATACACTGCCCATGCTAAGAAACAAAAAGGCGTTCATTTTTTCGACAAGCGGACTAAGAAAAATACGCTTTATCCACGATTTCAGTAAACCACTAAAAGAAAAGCTGCAGCGGAAAGGCTTCGCTGTTATCGGGGAATTCTCCTGCAGAGGGTTTGACACATCTTGGGCAGCCATGATTGTTGGTGGAATAAACAAGGGGAGACCCAATGCAAGAGACTTAAAGCAAGCAGAAGATTTTGCCAGAGCTTTGAGAGATAGCAGGCCCTCCGGCTGAAATGTGACGAGTCATAAGACCTTCCGACCCACAGGGATTATATACAAGGGTTGCTCATCCCCGGGCAGATCGAGGAGTTTGGCTACCTCCTCGTCATAAAAGACACCCACGACAACTGTCCCCAGGTTCATTGCTGTTGCCTAAAGATGAAGATTTTGAGCGGCATGCACTACTTCCATGTGGGCATATCGTATGCCCCTATCGCTATATCTAGCAGTTGTCCTCTCCTAACCAGCCACCACATACAGTTTGAGTGGATAGGTGGCTCCTGCCGATGAAGCAGCCCCAAAACCCCGGGGCTCGGTAACTCCTCTCCAATTGCAAACTCAGTATTAGTCCCACCACTTTTTGCCAATAGGCATGGCGATTATTTCTTTTATCTCCAGTCTTTTCGCCGGGTCTTTGTCAAATAGAGACGCAGGGTAGGTAGCTCGAAGTATAATGGCTGTGTCTGCTCCCTTTCCCGACCCACCAACACCTATGACATCTTGGTAAGGAGCCACATAACCACAGGAAACCGCGGTCAAGGCGACATCCACAGCTACCTTCATTCCCTGACCAAAGCTGTACAGTGTTTCCTTCACCAGTCGCTCGGGAGAGGTGTTAGACCACCTGGCTGCTTCCACTACCGAGCTATGGAAAACGTAAGGCACATTATCCATGATATTGACTCTGAGGCTCTCTAACTCTTGCCTGAATTCCTGCTTGAGACAAGGCCATTCCTCGCCCCATTCCCGTCGGTATGGCGCTTCCGAGACACAAATCAACTCGGCCTTGCCTTTGAGGCTGCGGGCAAACGCAACAGCAGTTTCACCGGAGGTGCTGGCGATGATGACTTGCCTGATTCCGCCAACTTCTAGTCGCTGTGAAACGGCTTCGATTACCCACTGCGTGTTTTCTTCTCCCGATTCGTCGAAGTAATAGACTTGCCTTTTGACCATTTTACTCATTGTTCTCCCTCCTGACGGTTATTTTCATTCCAGCGGCCACTTTCTTGAATATAGTAGCATCACCGTGAATCTTACCGAATACAGTGACCAGGCTTGCCGGGCGAATTTCATCTCCCTGACTTACAGGAGTGGGTCCGAAGAAGATGCAGAAGGCATTACCTTGAGGCCAATAGCCCAACTCGCCAATGTTTACCAGCTCTTGCCCAGTCTCTAGCTCAAGGCTAAGAGGAATCGAGAAATATATTTCGTCTCCCCAAAGATTGGCGCGACCTTCAATCGGCAGTATTTCCCAGATTGCCTGAGCCGTCCTGGTATCATTTAGCTCCGCCTCTGCTTCAAGCGCTCCTGCTCTTATATGAATTTTCTTTCCCATCGTTTTTGTCCTCCTCCTCAGTAAGATGAGGCGCCGGTTAAGACCAGTTTATAGAAGCTCACCCTCGGAAATAAGCTTAATCCCGTTTCTTTGCAGCAGTGCTGCCGTAACGCCGTTACCTGAGGTCGGCTTTCCCGAGAATGAGCCATCGTATATTCTGACACAGCCACAAGAAGGACCTCCCGCTTTACCGATGAATTCCGTTACACCAAATAACCTGGCTATTTTCAATGTTTCCTCAGCTCCATGGACAAACTGTGCTGTTACGTCCTTGCCCTCGCTGTCGACGACGCGGCTTTTGCTGTTGAGAACACTCTCCTCATTGCCATCCTGGATTTCCTTCCCACCTGCATCTTATCACCAGCAAGCAGGCGCTTACCAGTTTCATGAAGCACCTCGCTTAGTTTTCAAATTTTACACCCCTGCTTTGTTCGTTTTCCAGCGTATCGCACCAGCTCCAGGCAAGGTAAAACTTGTTTGAGCAGGATTCAGGGGGACAACCGGTTGCTTTCCTCAAGAAAACCATTATAATGCTAATCTACAAATATGCCCAGCAATATCAAAGCTATCGGACTCCTCTCGGGTGGACTTGACTCTGTACTGGCTTTAAAACTGATTAAAGACCAGAATGTGGAGGTGATAGCGGTACATCTCTTGTTGCCTTTTGCTGATGACAAGCGAGACTATGCTACACATCTAGCCAGTCAACTGAGTATTCCTCTTATCAAAGTGAAGGCTGCTGNAGATTACATAGAACTGGTAAGGCATCCCTCTCATGGTCGCGGCAGTGGCATGAACCCGTGCATTGACTGTCGGATTTACATGCTCTGTCAATCTTGGCAAGTCGCTCAGCAAATCGGAGCTCGTTTTCTCATCACTGGTGATGTCCTAGGGCAAAGACCTATGACCCAACACCGATGCAAACTAGCAGTTGAAGAGAAAGAAGCTGGGCTAAAAAAGCTTATTTTGCGCCCACTTTCCTCAAAGCTTCTTCCCAAAACTTTTCCTGAGGAGGAGGGGTGGGTAGATAGAGAACGCCTCCTGGCATTAGAGGGTAGAAGCCGCAAACCACAACTGGGATTGGCACGCGAGTTTGGCATTCAAGGTTACCGCATGCCGGGTGGAGGGTGCCTTTTAACCAACAAAGAAATTTCCTTCCGACTCGGAGAACTTTTCCGCCGGCAACAGGTAGTCACGGAAAAGGACATCGCGCTGCTCAAAATAGGCAGACATTTCTTTCTCCCTGAAGCCCATATTATTGTGGGGCGAGATGAGAGGGAGAACCATCAGCTTCTGGAGCTGAGCCAGCCAGACGACCGGGCCTTTGAAGTTGTCGGCTATCCCGGTCCGACGACTATCCTTCGTGGCGCCAAAACAAAGAAAGCTGTGGAATTCGCTACTCAGCTCACAGCACGCTATTCTAAACAAGATTCATCTGTGCAGCCCGCAGAGAATTCAGTTATAAGCTCACAGTTCAACTTGTCTCCTGAAAACCAGTAAGGCAGGTGAGTTGCGTAATGCTCTTGTGTTCCGTGGCAAGGTAGGGTACCATTTCTATTTGAATGTGCTGTACTCTAAATACAAAGCGAAATCGAGTTTCGATTGGGAGGGAAAGAATGAAAATAGCTAAAGTGAGCGAAATAAAAGACCTGGACAGGCGTGCCACAGAGGAATTTGGCATCTCAGAAGACCTCCTGATGGAGAATGCCGGGCAGGCAGTGTATTTTGTTATGTTGCAAGAATTCGGGATAAGGGATAACAAATTCGTTATCCTGTGCGGTGGTGGTAACAATGGAGGGGACGGGTTGGTTGTTGCCAGGAAGATTCACTCCAATGGTGGGGAAGCAAAGGTCTTGCTTTTGGACGATGAAACTAAATTTACAGGTGCGGCAAAAAAGAACTTTGAAATAGTATCGAAGCTGCCAATAGAAATCTCCAGGGTTGATTCGATAGACTACATAATATTCGAAGTTCTTGATGCCGATGCCGTCGTGGACGCTATATTTGGTACAGGCCTTGTCCGGGAAGTCAGCGGGCTATACAAAGATGCCATTCAACTGATAAACGAGAGCCAAATGGCAGTATTTAGCGTTGATATTCCTTCAGGCATAAATGGCGATACCGGGGAGGTGATGGGTGCGGCAGTAAAGGCAGATTACACCGTGACATTCGGACTTCCCAAGCTGGGTAATATACTTTATCCTGGGTATGAACACTGCGGAAAGTTGTATGTTTCGCACATATCTTTCCCACCTGCCCTCTATACTTCCCATGCCATAAAGGCGGCGATCAATAATCCAGTAGAGCTTCCCGAAAGAGCCAGAGATACCCATAAGGGTACCTACGGGAAGGCACTTTTCATCGCCGGTTCTTCAGGTTACTTTGGTGCGCCATATTTCTCAGCACTATCTTTCCTCAAAGCAGGAGGCGGGCTTTCCTACCTGGCAACACCCGAATCTATCTCACCATTCCTGGCAAGCAAGGGAAGCGAGGTTGTTTTTCTTCCTCAAAAGGAGACATCTTCAGGAAGTATAGCACTGGAAAATAGGGATGAGCTTCTGGAGTTTTCCCAAACAGTGGACATGGTGGTTCTGGGTCCCGGTCTTTCTTTAGCCAGGGAGACACAAGAGCTGGTGCGGGAGCTAACTCCCAAAATCGTCAAGCCTCTGCTCATAGATGGCGATGGAATTACTGCCATCGCTGGAGACTTAGGAAAAATAAAAAACAGGGAAGCAGCAACGATACTTACACCTCATTTGGGGGAAATGTCTAGAATTACCAAAATGGAGATAAGCGAGATAAATAAGAACAAGATAGACGTTTTGCAACGCACAGCAAGAGAACTAAATGCCATAATTATTTTAAAGGGAGCCCATTCCCTCGTAGGCTATCCCGACGGAACTATTTTCATCAACGTAAGCGGCAACTCCGGTATGGCCACGGCTGGGAGCGGCGACGTCCTGGCAGGAACTATCGCGGCCATGTATGGTCTGGGCTTAGCTCTTGAGGACGCAGTGAGAATGGGTGTATTTATCCACGGATTTTCCGGCGATGTTGCTGCTGTAGATAAAGGTGAGGACGGGATAACGGCGCAGGATATACTGGATTCTCTCCCCGAAACGATTAAGCTTTATAGAGATAATTTTGCCGAAATCTCAGAAAATCTTTATGAAAGCATCTTCGTGGTGTGAACCCGTTTAAAAACTGTAGTTGCCCAATTCACTGGGCGACCATGTCTGATAAATCAGGCAACTCCAAGGGATAGGGAAATGAAAAAATGAAGGCGATGGTGCTTGAGAAAGTCTCCCCAGTCGAAGAAAAACCTCTGAGGCTGGTGGATTTGCCTGAACCTGCTCCCGGGCAAGGTCAAATTCTGGTCAGAGTCACTGCCTGCGGAGTCTGTCACACTGAGCTTGACGAAATTGAAGGCCGGGTTGCCCCTTCCAAATTTCCCATGATTCTGGGGCATGAAATCGTTGGCAGGGTAGAAGGCCTGGGGCCAAGAGCAAGCAAATTCAAAAAAGGCGATACAGTGGGAATCGCCTGGATTAACTGGGCTTGTGGTCGCTGTTCCTTTTGTCTCAAAGGCGAAGAAAATCTCTGTGAGGAGGCAAGATGGACAGGTAAGGATGCCCACGGAGGCTATGCCCAATATACCGTGGTATCAGAGGACTTTGCCTATCCAATTCCCGAAAGATTTACCGATATAAAGGCTGCCCCGCTTTTATGTGCCGGGGTAATTGGCTACCGCGCCTTAAGGCTCTCAGGGATGGAAGACGGCAGAGTACTTGGACTTTATGGCTTTGGAGCCTCCGCTCACATTGTCATCCAGGTGGTCAAATATAAATATCCCAACAGTAAGGTTTTCGTCTTTAGCCGCCCCCACCAGAAAGAGCACCAAAACTTAGCCAGGAAATTGGGGGCAGACTGGATTGGAGCGACGGCTGATATTCCCCCGGAAAAGCTCAACTGTGCCATCGACTTCACTCCTGTAGGAGAGCCAGTGCGCCAAGCTTTAAGGAACTTACAAAAGGGGGGAAGGGTGGTCATAAATGCCATTCGCAAGACGATGCCTATTCCGGAATTAGACTACACCCAACACCTCTGGTATGAGAAGGAAGTGAAAAGTGTGGCTAACGTCACCAGAAGGGATGCTCAGGAATTCCTTCCCTTGGCTGCCGAGATTCCCATTGTCCCTGAAACCCAAGAATTTGAGTTGGAAGAAGCAAACGAGGCCTTAATTCTGCTCAAAGAAGGGAAAATCCGTGGGGCAGGAGTCCTTAAAATAACTGAATAAAAGAAGCTAACATAGTCACCAGCAGTGCTGGATATGGTGAACTCATACTATGGTGCTGCCTCGATCAGATTCCATTTGGCGAGCTCGACGTCGGGGCTTGCAGCGATCTAGACGATGTTCGTCCAGCCGCCGACATCGCACTGCCCATAGTAGTTGTCTCCCACGGCGACCACGGTGCCGTCGGACTTAACCCCCACCGTGTGATCGCCGTCTGCGGCGACCTGGACGATGTCCGTCCAGTTGCCGACATTACACTGTCCGAAGCCGTTGTATCCCACGGCGACCACGGTGTGGTCCTTCTTAAGCCCCACCGTGTGACTCCTGCCTGCGGCGACCTGGACGATGTCCGTCCAGCCGCCGACATCGCACTGCCCGTAGTAGTTGTATCCCACGGCGACCACAGTGCCGCCGGATTTAAGCCCCACCGTGTGAAAATCGCCTGCGGCGACCTGGACGATGTCCGTCCAGCCGCCGACATTGCACTGCCCGGAGTAGTCGTATCCCACGGCCACCACGGTGCGGTTGGTCTTAAGCCCCACCGTGTGCAAGTAACCTGCGGCAACCTGGGTGATGTCCGTCCAGCCGCCTACATCGCACTGCCCCCATTCGTTAGGTCCCGCAGCGATCACAGTGCCTGCGGATTTAAGCCCCATGGTGTGAGCGTAGCCTGCGGCGACACAGACGATGCTTGTCCAGCCGGCGACTTTGCACTGCCCCTCGCTGTTGCATCCCTTGGCGACCACGGTGCCGTCGGACTTAAGTCCCACCGTGTGAATGCCGCCTGCGTCCAAATAGAGGATGTCTCTCCAGTAACCGACATTGCACTGCCAGTGGGAGTTATCTCCCACGGCGACCACGCTGCCGTCGGACATACGCCCCACCGTGTGATCGCTGCCTGCAGCGACCTGGGTGATGTATAGAGGTTCAACCGGAGGAGTAGGAGTAGGCGAACCACAACCTACCATCCCGGCAATTAAGGCTACTGTAACTAAAAAGATGCTAACTCTTGCCACGTAATGATGTCTCCTCGAACTAAGTATTATCTTCATACTTAACCTCCCTCGCAACAGTTTAGTTCTTCCAAAATCTCTAGCTTACAGTATTATTATATCACCTCTTACGCTATCAAGGGGTTTTTCGAAATTTTTCAGAATTTCATGGGCATTCCGTAAAAAGTCCGTAAATTGAGTGATAGAAGATTAGCCCACCAAATCTGGAAGTGTTATCATTAGACTCTGGAATGAGATTGCCGCGCTTCGCTCGCAATGACAGGAAGGAGGGCTCAAGATGATACGAGATTTAATATCGAAGAACAGAAGCTACCGGCGGTTTTATGAAGAAGTTGACATAAAACTCGCAACATTGAGGGAACTTGTTGACCTTGCCAGACTGTCAGCATCGGCGAGAAATGCGCAACCGCTTAAATATATTCTTTCCTGCCAGCCCCAGAAGAATTCGCTGATATTCCGACATCTGGCCTGGGCTGGGTATCTCACCGATTGGCCCGGCCCCTGCGAAGGGGAAAGACCATCAGCATACATCATTATTCTGGAGGACACGGAGATAAGCCGGTCTTCTGACTGCGACCACGGCATAGCTGCCCAAAGTATCTTGCTGGGGGCGATGGAGAAAGGTTTGGGTGGTTGCATGATTGCTTCAATAGAGAGGGAAGGGCTGCGTCAAGCTTTAGAGATACCGCCGCGATATGAGATATTGCTCGTCCTGGCTCTGGGCAAACCTAAAGAAACAGTAGTGATAGAAACGGTTGGACCGGGTGGGGATACCAAATACTGGCGGGATAGCAAAGGGATACATCATGTGCCAAAGCGCGCTCTGGATGATATAATCATAGGCTAGGTATCCTCGAGTTGTCACATTCTGCAAGGTGAACTTCAAAGGTTTGACGGTGTAATTGTATAGTTAATGAGGAAGGCAATAGCATTATGGCGCGCTATTTTGTATGGACCATCGGCTGCCAGATGAATAAGGCGGAATCCCAGCGAATAGCTGGCTACTTAGATTCTGCTGGCTACCAGGCTGCGACTTCTTTTTCCAATGCCGATTTGGTGGTTCTCAATACCTGCGTGGTAAGACAAAGCGCTGAGAACAAGGTTTTAGGCACCCTGGGTTTATTGCAAGGCTTAAAAAATGAACATCCTAATCTCCAGATACTTGTTACCGGATGTTTAGTCAATTCCAATACCCAAGAATTGAAGAGACGATTTCCTCACGTTGATTTACTATTCAAGCCCGGTGATTATCCTGAGCTAATTGCCTGGGGGCAAAAACAAGGCATGCCTATTGAGCAGAAATTGATTCGCTATCCCTTCGCTGCACTCAGGGCTTCGACTCCTTGCAATGGCGCTCAGATGCCTTCCTCGCCATGCGCCCTTATCCCCGTCATCCAGGGCTGTGATAATTTTTGCTCATATTGCATCGTCCCTTACAGGAGGGGAAGGGAGGTGAGTCGCCCTTTAGAAGAAATAGTCTGTGAAGTGGAGGAGCTGGCGAGACAAGGCATAAAAGAGGTAAGCTTGCTGGGGCAGAATGTTGATTCTTACGGACACGATTTGCCCGGGCATCCCGACCTCGCTGACTTGCTGAACGAATTGAATAGCATAGATGGCCTTGTCAGGATTCGCTTTCTGACCAATCATCCCAAGGACATAAGCCTGAAGTTAATTGACGCTGTAGCTTCTCTAAACAAGGTTTGTGAGCATCTGGAGCTGCCTGTCCAGGCTGGTAATGATGATATACTTAGGGCTATGAGGCGAGGATATACTGTGGAAAAATATAAAGAACTTGTTCACACCATTCGCCGCAAGATCCCTCAAACATCTCTGAGCACAGATATAATCGTTGGCTTTCCCGGAGAGACAGGGGAGCAATTTGAGCACAGCTTGTCTTTACTCAAGGAAATGAGGTTTGATGTTGTTCATGTGGCGGCTTATTCTCCTCGTCCTGGCACCATTGCCTGGCGGGAATACCAAGATAATATTCCTTCGGAAGTGAAGAGGAAAAGACTCCATAAGATTGAAGAGCTTCAAGTGGCTGTAGCTAGCGAGATTAACTCACAACTTCAAGGCAGGCAGGTGGAAGTGCTGGTAGAAGGCAGGAAGAAGGGGAAATGGTTTGGGCGCACCCGGAGCAATAAGCTGGTATTCTTTGAAGATGCTGGCGACTGGCTGGGCCAATTAGCAATAATCCGGATTGAGAAAACAAGCCCCTGGTCGCTGAGAGGCGAGGTTAGAAAATAATTAATTAAAGGAGGGTACACGATGGAAACATGGGGAATGGTNATCTTTTTGGTAGCAATTTTTGCCGTGATGTATTTCTTGATGATCAGNCCGAGGCAGAAGCAACAAAAAGAACACGAAGAAATGGCGAAGGAACTGAGAGTGGGAGACAAGGTGATTATAGCCGGCGGGATTTACGGAACAATCGAAAGGCTTGGTGAAGATACTGTGATTCTGAAGATAGAGTCAGGAGCAACAATGAGGATTGCCCGAGGCAGTATACTTGCCAAACAAGATATCGGGGAAAGCGGCAGGGGGATATTCTGACATTAGGAACTTGAGGCGTCAGTTAATTACCATCAGATAAGTGGTGAGCGTGATGCGCTTCTGAAGCCTCTTCAGTCTTTGTGGGGCTATGCACTTGTGTTTACCTCTTGACGGAGGGAAGTAGCGTAAATGAAGCACTACGACTATATCATAGTTGGCAGTGGCATTGCTGGCCTTTATATTGCCTTGCTTGCTATAGAACGGGGCAGTGTCCTTGTCCTGACTAAGGGAAATATAGATGACTGCAATACCCGATATGCTCAAGGCGGCATTGCTATTGCCATGGGTAAAGATGATTCTCCCGAGCTGCACTTCAAAGATACTGTGGCTGCTGGAGATGGCCTGTGTGATGCCGAAGCAGTGCGCATTTTGACTGATGAGGCTGCTGATTGCGTTGCTGACTTAATCAAATTTGGAGTGCCCTTTGACACTTTGGACGGTGAAATTACCTTGACCAGAGAAGCAGCTCATAGTGTTCCCCGCATTATGCATGCCGGTGGGGATGCTACCGGGGAGCATATCGAGGTTACCTTAAGCCGCCAGGTGCGCTCTACTCCTATCAAAGTCTTGCAAAATTGCCTGGCTAGCGAAATTTTAGTCCAGAATGGCAAGGTAATCGGCGTGAGAGCTCTCGATTGCCGCACTGGCTCTGTGGAAGAGTATCACTGCCGATTTCTTATCTTAGCCACTGGTGGTGCTGGGAAGTTGTTTAAATATACCACTAACTCCGATGTAGTCACTGGCGATGGGATAGCTCTGGCTTTTGAAGCCGATGCCGAAATATGCGATATGGAATTTTTCCAGTTTCATCCCACTGTTCTTCGCCTGCAGGGAGTAGCTCCTTTCCTCATCTCCGAAGCAGTCAGAGGAGAGGGTGGCATACTTAGAAATGTGGAAGGTCATCGTTTCATGCTAGATTATGCTGCTGAGGCCGAGCTGGCGCCGAGGGATATCGTAGCTCGCAGCATTGTATATGAGATGGAGAAAACTCACAGCGATAGAGTTTTTCTGGACGTTACCCATTTGTCCCCTCGGTTAATTACCACCCGCTTCCCCCACATATATAGCTTCTGTCAAGACCACGGCCTGGATATCACCAAGGGGCTTATCCCAGTTGCCCCAGCCGCTCACTACCTTATGGGAGGGGTGAAGGTCAATATTTGGGGAGAGACAAATATCTCCGGGCTATTTGCTGCTGGCGAAGCCGCCTGCACTGGAGTGCATGGTGCTAACAGATTGGCATCAAATTCCTTGCTTGAGTCAGTTGTTTTCAGCAAGAGGGTAATGCAAAGGACTGAAATGACTACCCCTCCTCGTCATTACAAGGAGCGGAACGACAAAGCAATCTCCTATTGCCTACCCGGTAGAGAAATGCTATCCAAGGCGCCATCGCTTAATGTGCCCAACCTACAGTCTCTTATGTGGGATAAAGTAGGAATCATTCGGTCTGGCGAAGGCCTTAAAGAGGCAGCAGGCATCCTGGCTACCTGGCAAAGCCTCCTGCCTCAACCCAGTGACCGCCCCTCCTATGAACTGGATAATCTGGTATTATGTGCCAGGCTTACAACTGAGGCCGCTTTACTCCGCGAAGAAAGTCGCGGCGCTCACTTTCGCACAGATTTTCCCAAGGCTTCGCCAGAATGGCAACGGCATAGCGGTTTTAGGAAAAGTGTCATCAAGTAAGCCCGAGATTGAAGAAATTATTGACCTTGCCTTAGCTGAGGATGTTGGTAAGGGCGATGTTACTACTGAGGCTTTAATACCCGGCGACCAGCAAGGGACTGGCTTTATCGTGGCTAAGAATGAAGGCATCTTGGCTGGCACAGGAGTGGCCAAACAGGTTTTCCATCGGGCTGATCCAGAGTTAAAGGTGGAGATTCTTCTAGAAGATGGGGCTAGAGTCGAGCCAGGCAGCAAAGTAGCCAAGGTATCAGGCAGCGTGGCCAGCATTCTCACAGCGGAGAGGGTAGCCCTAAATTTTCTCCAGCGCTTGAGCGGCATTGCCTCGGAGACCAATCGCTATGTCGAAGTGGTCAAGGGATGGCCGGTGCGCATTATGGATACCAGAAAAACCACCCCGGGCTTGAGGTCGCTGGAAAAGTATGCCGTCAGAGTGGGCGGTGGGGAAAATCACCGTATGAATTTGGGCGATGGCATACTCATTAAGGATAATCATCTGGTGGCATGCCGCAGCCAGGGGTTGAATATCAAGGAGATTATAGCCAGAGCAAGACAAAATGCTCCTTCGTCATCGCGCGGCGTCCCGATAAATCCCGATTTATCGGGACGAAGCAATCTCCAAGCAAGGCAGACTCAAGTCGAAGTGGAGGTCAGAACCGTGTCCGAAGCCTTAGAAGCCGTTGAAGCTGGGGCAGATATCGTCTTGCTTGACAATATGAATCTAGAAGATATTCGTAAGGCAGTAAAATCTATTCATGGCCTGACTGTGCGTCGCACGCAGACAGGTCATGCCTTGATCGAAGCCTCCGGAGGTATAACCCTGGATAAAGTCCGAGCTGTAGCCGAAACCGGCGTTGATTTCATTTCGGTAGGCGCTCTCACCCATTCAGCTAAAGCTTTGGACATTAGTTTGGAGCTTGAGCTAACTTTTGGGCAATAACCAGATATCGTTCTGGGCTGTCTTCGAAATAGGTTATCTTCAATCCAGCCTGCTTTATCAGCCCTCTTAGCTGAGATTCATCTGGTAGAAGGTCACTGGCAACTATTCCACCAATGGATTGATGAAGCCGATTAATCGTCTCTCGGCTCATGGTATGGCAGATGACCAGCCTGCCATTATTTCTGAGCACCCTGGCTATTTCCTTCAACGCCCTGGCTTTATCGTCAAAATGAGGAAAAGCACTATTGCATATAGCCAGGTCCACAGAATCGTCAGCCAGGGGAATGGCCATACTATCGGCTTGAACAAAATCAACGATGGGTGGGGAGCTTTTGGCTTTTCCTTGGACTAGCATCTCCGCTGAAAAATCCAAGGCGACAATTTTTCCCTCTTCACCCAGCTCTGTGATTAGAAAGGGTAAAAGGACGCCAGTACCGCTGCCAATATCAAGCACATAATATCCAGGTTCGATGCCTAATTCCTTGACGATGTTGCTAAGACAGTTCAATCTCTCCCGGGTAAGCTCTTCATCCCAGGTTGGGGCTAATTGGTCGAAATATTCTTGAAGTTGCATATCTAACCTGCTAACGGAACTTGCTGCCATCCCTTCACTTTTCTCTTAGGAGAGAATGCCGTTGCCAGGCCGAAGATAATAGCAGAAGTTATTACTATGGCGGCACCTGAGGGAATGTCAAGCAAATATGAGGCTGCGAGTCCAGCCCAGCAAGAAATAACACCAAAAGCAACAGCGATAAGGAGCATTCGCTTTAAGCTGTAAGTAAGTTGGTAGGCAGCGGCTGCGGGATTGAGAATAAGGCAATAGATAAGCAAACCGCCAATACTTTGCAACGAGGCAGTTATAGTCACCCCGGTGGAAAACAACAAGCCGTAGAAAATGATTGTCGCCGGTATGCCCACGGCTACAGCTACTTCTCGATGGCAAATCACTGCTTGAATTTCCTTATAGAAAACGACCACCAGCCCACCTATTACCCCTGTTATAGCGGCTAAAAAGATAATGTCCTGTTGCGTGACGGTCAGTATACTGCCCCAGAACAGGTTTAAGGCTTCAGTCTTTGCCCCGGGCATCAGCCCCATGAAAAGGAAAGCAAGTCCCAGCATCAGGGAAAAAATAATACCTATGGAAGTATCGGGATTTAATTCCCCACGGTCAGCCACGGGTCCGATAATGGCTGCTGAAGCCAGGCTGAAAAGCAAGGCACCAATCAAGGGGTTAAACCCCAGCCAGAGGCCAAGGAGCGCTCCAGCAAAAGCAGCATGGGCAATGCATACCCCGATAAAGGAGAGGTGCATGGTAACTACAAAGACGCCCACCACAGAACAGGTTATGCCACCGAATAACCCGGCAAGAATGGCATTCTGCATGAAATGGTACTGTAAAATAGAAAAACCCATTGCGGTACCTGTCATTATGTCCGAAGTGGAGCAATCTCATCTGGTACTGAGACCGGAGCTCCGTAAAGCTGACTCAGCACTTCTTCCCTGAGCATTGACTCCGGGCTACCTTGCTGCCATATCTTGCCATCCTTCATTAGAATCAGTCGCTGGCAAATAGAGGGCAGCGTTCTGAGGTCATGGGTGACAAATAGAGTGGTCGTATGATACTCCTTGTGAATGAGCTGTATCAGGCTTAAGATTTCGCGTTGAGCTTTTTTGTCTATTGAAGCTGTCGGCTCATCGAGAAGAAATATCTCAGGCTGCTGAACTAAAGCTCTGGCAATGGCTGCCCTTTGGTATTCGCCCCCGGATAGATGTCCTATTGGGCGCTGGGATAAATGAGCCATGCCCACCATTTCCAACACCTCATCTGCTGTTTTCCATTGAGCCCGTGTTGGCCGACGGAATAGTCCCAGGCGACCATAGCAGCCTACCATTACCGTCTCTCTAACATTGATGGGCAACCTGGGGTCGATATTTTCTACCTGAGCCACGTAACCTATGCGCTTCCTTAAATTAATGCTACTTCTCCCATTTAGCCGCGACCCTAATACCCAGGCTTGCCCATGAACCAGTTTGCCCAAGCCATTAATTACTGTGAGCAAGGTAGTTTTGCCAGCGCCATTAGGTCCGATAATGCCAATGAATTCCCCTTCCCTTACCTCCAGAGACACGCCCTGTAAAGCCACATCTTCCCGGTAGGAAACTACAGCGTCTTGAATCTTGATGACTGTGTTATCCATATTGTTCNCTCCANTCATTCAAAGCTTCCAGCAGTAAATCAACGTTCTTATCTAGTGCCTTCTCCCAGGTTTCGGTGTTTTCGAAGCCGCCAGGAAAGTTGGATATNGTCACCTGCATAGCCCCAATGTCTTGTGCCATCGATTCACTATTACTACTTGTACCGCTCTGGAGGTTATCGATGACTAGAGCTACNCCAGCTTGTNTAGCCTCGGTTATCAATTGCTCCACATCGGCCGGACTCAAGTCTTCAGGCCGACCATAGGTAGCCACGACATCAAACCCNGCCCACTCTGCAAATCCTGCTTGGTACTCCACGCAAAGTACCTTTACTCCGCTTACATTGGCGTCTTGCAATTTATCTTTCACTTCCTCACCCTTAGCTAAAATAGCTTGCGTCCTTTCTGCAGCTTTCTCCTGATAGTATGCTGAGTTTTCTGGGTCTATCTCACCCAAAGCTAGTGCAATTTTATCTATGGTTTCAGCTTGGATTTGAGGCACCATTGGCATATCTGGAACGTCGATAACTTTGATAATAAGGTCAGGGTTGTCAGCGGCTTCTACAAGGCCGTTTATATTTTTCATATTTTGCTGCCAATTGTGAATGATAAGGACTTTGCTATTGGCTAACGTCTCTACATCGCTCGGCTTTACATCGTAGTGTCCCGGACATATGCCCGCTGGTATAAGAGTGTGAGCCTTTAATTTGCCATCAGCTACATCCTGAATAATATCGGTGATAAGCGAACTCCCAGCTACAATATCAGCTGATGGTTGGGCACGGAACAGGAACGTCAGTAAAATCCCCAGGATCAGTACTACCAAGACGCCTATCAGAATTTTTCTTCTCATAATTCTTCTTTCAACACTCCATGCATGTGCAATTAATTGCAATTATCAGGCAAAAAAATTAATCGTTTTCCAGTTGTATTTGAGACTTTAAGAAGTCTATTTGCCGCACCTTGCCCTGGAAAACCCTCCTGTCTCCAAAGAGGGTCTCTACTTCTACTCGCCGGTCAGCAATTATCATGCGTGCGATGTCCCCCAGAATTGGCTTGTCGCCTTCTTTAGCCTCATAAAGTTTAGCCATGCACATCTTAGTGCCCCTCCTTGCTCTCTAGTAGAGCCTGCTTTGCT
>JGI24025J20009_10001218_pt1 | contig 19611 bp, 20 predicted proteins | sample Cruoilmetagenom3_FD_20009 | JGI IMG/M metagenome (IMG submission 20009) | reverse complement strand
CGCGGCAATCGAGCATCAGATGGTGCCCGCCTCGCGATCCTATTGGTCGTGGCGACCATTCCCGTGGTTATCGCAGGCTTCATCCTGAAGGTGACCGGTCTGGCTGACGCAATGCGTTCTATCGTGGTTATCGGTTGGGCGATGCTCCTGTTCGGGTTGGTGCTGTACTGGACCGACCAGCGTGGCGGCACCGAAAAGGAGATGCGTGGCTGGAGCTTGCGCGAAGCCATCGTGTTGGGCATTTGGCAAGCACTGGCCCTGATCCCCGGAACCTCACGCTCTGGGGCAACGATCAGCGGCGCAAGGCTGCTGGGTTACGGGCGGGAACAAGCAGCGCGGATTTCAATGCTGATGTCGATCCCCACCATCATCGCTTCGGGCAGCTTGCTGGCACTGGATGTTGTTGGGCAAGCGGATTGGGAGATGGCAAAATACGCCGGTATCGCTGCTGCGATGGCCTTCGTTGCCGCACTATTTGCACTTACGTTGATGATGCGCCTGTTACGCAGCGTTAGCTTCACGCCCTACGTAATTTACCGGATCGTGCTGGGCGTGGTGCTGTTGTTCGTGGCGTATACCTGACGTCTAAACGCCAATCTTTTTGCTGGCATCCGTGTTCGCGGCAAACTGGCCATTCGCACGATAACAGTAAAGGTATTCCTCCAAAATCGAGTCAATCGCGGTCGGTGTGATCCCGAAGGCCTCAAAACCTGCAGCGCCTTCAGCGACTATATTATCCGACGCCAGCAACCGGATCTGGTCGCGTGTTACCATGGCCGGGAACAATCCGCCAGTGAATTTCTCGAACATCTCGAAGGCCCAGGCTTTGGAGCGCGCGATCCACAAAGGTGCGTCGATAACTACCCGCTTCCGCCCCGTCGCATCGACCGCTTTTTGCGCTAGTTCACGCAGGCTGGCAACTTCGGGTCCGCCGAGTTCATATACACCACCTGCGATATCACCAGTTATCGCAACTGCGGCGGCAGCGGCTACATCGGCAACATAGACAGGCTGAAACTGTGTCTCTGCATGAATAAGCGGGATCACCGGACTAAGGCGGCTGAACTCCGCAATGCGGTTAAAGAACCGGTCTTCCCTGCCAAATATTACCGAAGGACGCAGCACCACTGCGTCCGGCATCGCCTGCAAAACGAGCGAGTCGCCCTCTGCTTTGGTTTCGCCATAAGCACTATCGTTCAATGAATCAGAACCTAGCGCTGAAATGTGAACCAGTTTCGAAATACCCGCCTCGACCGTCAGGCGCGCAATCATTTCGGCGGCGTCGATATGGATATCGTCGAATGACTGGAACTTTGTTTCCTGAAGAATGCCAACACAGTTCACGACCGCATCCGCACCTGCAATCGCGCGGCGCGTTGACGCCTCATCGCGGACGTTGCAAAGGATCGGTTCGACTTGCCCAACATCACCATACGGCTTTACGTGCATCGCCTCGTTCGGGCGACGAACCGCTACGCGAACCCGCCATCCGGCGCACGCCATGCGTTGAGCGATATACCGGCCAACGAAGCCGGAGCCGCCGAAGATTGTAACCACTGGAGTTGTGTTGGACATGTTGGAGACTCCTTAAATATTACGTGTCTTAGCAATACTCCCCCAAGGTTCGCCGGACAAGGTAGTTTCGTACTGTTTGTCGCGGATTATTGTGTTGCGGATGCTGGACTTGTTAAAAAAATCTCGGAACACGCTGATTGGGAACCACGGACCGTTGACACCCCCATCCCGCAGGTATAAATCCCGCCCTCACGACACCTGCCCAGGTGGCGGAATGGTAGACGCGCTAGCTTCAGGTGCTAGTGTCCTTATGGACGTGGAAGTTCGAGTCTTCTCCTGGGCACCAAATCCCCCCTTGTATGCTTACAGCTCACTTTTTGCGGGCGGGATTTTGGTGTTTGTCGTTTCGGTGCGTCATTTTTCGACCCGGACGCGATAAAATTGCTGCTTCGGTTGGCATTTACTTGCGGTCTGTTTCGGGGGTAAAACCGCGTAAAGAATTTGTGCGCAAGGAGCGGGAATGACAAACTATCTTTATCAAAACGATCTACCGGATGATCTGGACCTCGGGTCAGTCGTTGCCATTGATTCCGAAACGATGGGTTTGCATCCACATCGTGACCGCTTGTGCGTCGTGCAGCTTTCGTCCGGTGACGGAAATGCGCATCTGGTGCAGATATCGCAGGACCAGACGGAGGCGCCTAATCTTTGCAAGATGCTCGCTGATCCCGAAGTTCTGAAACTTTTCCACTTCGGCCGGTTTGATATCGCCGTTCTGCTGCATCGCTTCGGTGTTGTGACCGCACCCGTTTACTGTACAAAAATCGCGTCAAAACTTGTGCGGACATATACCGACCGTCACGGTTTGAAGAACCTGCTACAGGAGCTTTTGCGCGTCGATATTTCCAAGCAGCAGCAATCGTCTGATTGGGGTGCGCCGGTCTTGACCAAGGCGCAAATCGACTATGCGGCGTCGGACGTATTGTATTTGCATCGCCTGATGGACATCTTGAATACAAATCTTGAGCGCGAAAACCGGATGGGAATGGCGCAGGCGTGTTTTGAATTTCTGCCGCATCGTGCGGCGCTCGATTTGGCTGGTTGGCCGGAGATTGATATATTCTCCCATTAGAGAGGCGGGAAGTGACTTTGAATAACAGGCGCGAAAAGTCGTTGAAAACAGGCCGACGCGTTCTGGAAATCGAGGGCGCCGCCGTGGCGTTGTTTGCTAATTCACTAAACGAAAGTTTCTGCGACGCGGTTGATCTGATGTTGGAAGCCAAGGGGCGGGTTATCGTTTGTGGCATGGGTAAATCGGGGCACGTTGCCAGAAAAATCGCGGCGACACTCGCTTCAACCGGATCACCAGCGCAGTTCGTTCACCCTGCCGAGGCAAGTCATGGCGACCTAGGTATGGTGACCGCAGATGATGTTGTGCTGTTGCTATCGAATTCCGGTGAAACTGCTGAACTGGCAGATATTATTTCCTATTCGCGCCGTTTTGCCATTCCGTTGATAGGCGTGGCATCAGACGCCGAAAGCACGTTGCTAAGACAGTCGGATATTGCGTTGGTCCTGCCGGATGCGCCCGAGGCCTGTTCGATCGGGATGGCCCCAACCACTTCGACCACGATGACTCTGGCGTTGGGGGATGCCTTGGCAATTGCATTGATGGAGCATCGCGCCTTTGCCGAACAAAATTATCGGGATTTTCACCCCGGCGGACGTTTGGGCGCAGTCTTGATGTCGGTTTCCGACCTTATGTATGACATAGATGACCTGCCGCTGGTGCGCGTCGATACGCCAATGAGCGAGACGTTGCTGGTAATTACCCAGAAGGGTTTTGGAGTTTCCGGCGTTGTGGATGAAAATGGTCAGTTGCTCGGGATTATAACCGATGGTGATCTACGCAGGCATATGGACGGGTTGCTGGATCAACAGGCGGCAAATGTTATGACCGTTGATCCGCTCACCATCACCGCCGAACAACTGGCGAGCGAAGCTCTGGGCCGTATGAATGCCAACAAGATCACCGCATTGTTTGTTGTCGATCAGGACAGTGACTCACCGATCGGTCTCATTCATATGCACGATTGCCTACGCGCGGGGTTGGGTTGATGCGCGGGTATTCAAGATTTATTTCGATCGTGAAAATCGTTTTGCCGCTAATCGCACTTGGTTTGTTGGCGACAGTATTCTTATTCACCAAAGATAACGAGCTGGAAGGTGGGTTCCGCTTTTCCAAAACAGATCTGCAAACGCTTGAATCCGGCATGCAAGTTGTGAAACCCCGTTTGTTCGGCAGCAATCCGGCTGGCGATGTCTATAACTTTGTGGCTGACAAACTGGCTCCGGATTCCTTAACCCCTAGTTTGATTGCAGCGGATCAGCTCTCCGGTGAAATACAGTTCTATTCAGGCACCGCACTCCAGATGACGGCCAAAAAGGCGGAGTTCCTTTTGGAAGGACAGACAATCCGCTTAAGCGACGGGATGCTGCTGGTCACATCGGACGGGATTCGAATAACTGGCGAAGGCTTGCTGGCAAACCTTGATACCGGCGAGATGGATAGCGATGGCGGCGTCGAGGCCGTAAGTGCCATGGGAAGTATTCAGGCCGGAAACTTCAGAATTGAGCGTGTTGAGGCCGATGGTGAAGAAAAGCAGATGCTTTGGTTCGAGAACGGCGTTATGCTTAGTTTCAGACCTGAAAGCTGGGAAAACAAAGAGGCGACAACCGAATGAGCAAATCCGTAAAACTAGCGGCCCTTTTCGCACTATTTTCGTTTTTTCAGGTTAGCTTCGCCGCTGCTCAAGGCGCGCAGGTTCCCTTCGCCGGGCTGGAAATTGGTGTAAATTCGAAGGTCGAGATCGCCGCGAACTCCCTGAGCATTGACCAAACCTCCGGTAAGGCCGTCTTCTCTGGCAACGTCGTCGCCGGCATCGAAAACATGCGCCTTAGTGCCGATAAGGTGGAGGTGGTGTATCAGACGGGGACCGAAGGCGGAATTGGGGCGGTATCCGGTTTGATCGCGACTGGGCGTGTGGTGTTCTCCAATGGTGACGAAGCTGCCGAGGGGGATGTGGCCGACCTTGATCTTGAAGGCGGATTTATCGTCATGACCGGCAATGTGATATTAACCCAAGGGCCGAATGCGCTTTCGGGGGAAAAGCTGAATATTGATCTAAACACCGGCACCGCACTGATCGAAGGCCGCGTTCAGACCATTTTCCAAGCCGGAGGCAGCGAGTGACAGACGCGCCGCAACTAACCGTCGCCGATGGCGAGTCCGGCCTGACGGTCTCGCATCTTGGCAAAAGCTATGGGCGCCGACCGGTTTTGCGCGACATTTCACTGACCTTACATCGCGGTGAGGTTGTTGCACTGCTAGGACCAAATGGTGCAGGCAAAACGACGTGTTTTTATTCTGTCGCAGGTCTGGTCACGCCGGATTCAGGTTCCGTCCTTATTGATGGTGTCGATGTCACGCTGCTGCCGATGTATCGCCGCGCCAAGCTCGGTATCGGATACTTGCCGCAGGAAGCGAGCATTTTTCGTGGACTTTCGGTCGAAGACAACATTCGCGCCGTGCTGGAGCTTTCGATAAAGGACCGCGAGCTGCGCAATCATATGCTTGATGAGCTTCTTGCCGAATTTTCAATAACGCATCTTCGCCGCGCGGCTGCCGTTTCGCTTTCAGGTGGAGAGCGCCGTCGAGTCGAGATCGCGCGTTGCCTGGCGTCTCAGCCAAATTACGTTTTGCTTGATGAACCGTTTGCGGGGGTTGATCCGATCGCAGTCGGTGAAATCCGTGATCTGGTTTCTCACTTAAAAGACAGAGGGATAGGCGTTCTAATTACCGACCACAATGTTCGTGAAACCTTGGATATTGTAGATCGGGCATATATCTTGCATGATGGGAAGGTTCTGAAAAGCGGAACACCCGCAGAAGTTGTGGAAGACAGTAATGTCCGTCGGGTCTATCTCGGAGAAACATTCCGGTATTGACGCCTCGGCCCTATAAGATCAGAGCTATATGGCGCTTGGCCCAAAACTCGATTTAAGACAAAATCAACGACTGACGATGACGCCTCAATTGCGTCAGGCGATTTCGTTGCTGCAGATGTCGAACATCGAGATTTCTGCCCATATCGCAGAGGAGGCGGAGAAAAACCCGCTGTTAGAAGTTGTGGAGCCGCATGCCACCGAAGCACCCGTGCAAGCAGGTCCAAAAGAACACCAAGCATCTGCCGACGCGTCGCAACAACAACTGCCGATCGGGACACACCATGCCAGCGACTTCGATCACGTTCAGAATTATCGATACGAACCAACCCCGCGCGAAAAACTCAGATTACAAATCATTCTTGCCGAGCGTGATCCGGACCGGACCAAAATTGCCCTCGCCTTGATCGACGAGCTTGACGAACGGGGATGGATTGCGGCGCCAATGTTTGAAATTGCGGCGCGATTTCGAGTAACCCAGAGATCCGTTGAAGCGGCATTAACGACACTACAATCTTGCGAACCAGTCGGCGTCGGCGCGCGCAATTTGCAGGAATGCCTTGAACTCCAATTAACTGACGCGAAGATGNTTACACCGGAGATGCAGGTGTTGACCGAGAATTTGGATGTTTTGGCCGCGCAAGATTATACGAAACTTGAAAAACTAACCGAATTGTCACGCGATAGCCTGATGCAAGCGATTGCGACTTTGCAGAAGCTTAACCCGCGACCGGTCGTCGGATTGTCGAACGAAGTTGTGCAAACGGCAATCGCCGATGTAACGGTGGTTGCGAGTGCAGCGGAAGGCTGGGCGGTAGAGCTTAACAACGACGCATTGCCTCGTGTGCTGGTCAACGAGCATTACGCCAGCGAGGTTGCCAAAGATGGAAGGTCGTCGACCGAGTTCCTGAACACCTGCCGCTCTAATGCGCGGTTTTTGGTGAAGGCGATGGATCAACGTGCAAAGACAATTCTGAGGGTGGCTACAGTCATCGTCCGCCATCAAAGTCGATTCTTTGACGAAGGTCTCACAGGTTTGCGCCCGCTAAACCTTTCAACCGTTGCGGCGGAATTGGGGATTCACGAGTCGACGGTCAGCCGCGTGACGAACGGAAAATACCTCTATTGCTTGCGCGGGACATTCGAGTTGCGTTTCTTTTTTGTGCAAGGCATCGCGCGCAACGACGGTGGCGCGAACATTGCCGCGCCGTTAGTGCGTGAAAAAATCAGGCAACTGATTGAGGCAGAACAGCCGGGAGGCGTTCTTTCGGACGAAAAGTTGTCGAAATTCTTGCAAGAAGACGGTGTAGATGTTGCACGTCGGACGGTTGCGAAATATCGTGAAGCCATGGGAATACCGTCTTCGAATCGGCGACGCAGGATGCACATGTAAGTCGGTGCCGCGGTACGCCGCATTAACCGTTATTTATATGTGTGCAGCTGATGTTGACTTCGGGGTCGTCTGCCCATAGGTTCCGCGCGCTGTGGAGCCGCACTTTTTAACCCATCGTCGGACCACAGTTCGACTAACCTCGGGGAGAGATCATGAGAATTCAGATCAATGGTAAACACATCGACGTAGGCGCAGCCCTTACTGAACATGTTGAAACGCACCTTAAAAATTCTGTCGGAAAGTATTCCGAACAGCCAATTGATGCGAATGTTACCTTTTCCAAGGACAGCTTTGAATTCGTCTGCGATATCTCGGTGCATCTGTCGACCGGCCTCAATGCGCAGGCCAAAGGCCGCGCCGGGGACGTTTATGATTCATTCGAAGTGGCGGTTAACCGTCTCGAAACCCAATTACGTCGTTACAAACGCCGTCTGAAAGACCACTATAAAGATCGTAAAGATCCGATCGAGGCCTCGGGCGAACCGTCCTATGTTCTCGCAGCTGGTGCAGAGTCGGACGAGCCTGAAACACTACAGCCAATTATCGTTGCCGAAATGGAGACGAAAGTTCAGACCCTTTCGGTTGGCGAAGCAGTGATGCAGATGGAATTGTCGGGCGCGGACATGCTCGTGTTCCGGAATACCACTCACGGAGGGGTGAACGTAGTTCATACCCGTGAGGATGGAAACATCGGCTGGATAGACCCACGTAACACACGGTAGGCAATCCCACCTACCCAAGCAAAGAGACCCGGTATGGAGCTTTCTGAAATCCTGTCGGCGGATGCTGTTGTTTCGCAGCTGAACGCCACAAGTAAAAAACGTCTGTTGCAAGAAATTGCGCGGGTGGCTGACTCTGTCTATGGGTTGCCGTGCAAAGACATTTTTACGGCCCTTCAGGATCGCGAGTTACTGGGTCCAACAGGCATGGGAAATGGCGTCGCTATTCCCCATGCTCGACTTGCGTGTCTGGACGACGTCAAAGCGATTTTTGTCCGTCTAGAAAAGCCGGTTGATTATGAATCTGTTGACCGGCAACAGGTTGATTTGATTTTTGCGTTGCTGGCTCCTGAAGGTGCTGGCGCAACTCATTTGAAAGCACTGGCGCGGGTTTCGCGCACACTTCGTGATCAGACGGTTTGCGCGAAATTACGCTCCGCTGAAGATCCGAATGCGATGTTTGCGATTTTGACAGCTACTCAGCAGTCCAAAGCGGCCTGATAGTCGTCAAACCCGAAACGAACATAATCCATCGCATAGGCTTTCCGTCCGAGGTTCTCGGTTTGGCGCGAATAAATCTCGTCTAGTGAAAACATATGGTCCGGCTGGATTGGCGAGCCCAGCGGTGGCTTGGGCAAATCCAAAAGCGTTTCAACATACCTGAAGCCCGCATCCATCTGGCCTTCTCTCAAAATCAGTGAAACCGGGATTGTGGTGGTGAAGCCGGCGAGAAATGTCATCTGACTGTCCCACAACCCGTCTTTGCGGATACTGGTTTGCCCCGCCAGATTGTTTTTCAAGAAACGTAAAAACGCGTGAAAAGCAGCGCGATGTTGTCCAATTCCGTAACCATCGTCGGCCAACGACTTTCGGGTTGCGTTAGCCATCACTGTATTATCTGGAAGGGCGACCCCGAAATATTTGGTCAGTTGCTTGCGAATAACGTCATAAGCCTCGGGTCCGGTGTGAAAAATTTTCGCCATAAACGCAGCGTAGGCGCGGGGGATCGGATGCCTAACGGCCGTTGCGGTCACGAGGTCCGGGTTCGCACGCATCCATTCAAGCAAAGTCCGCTGGTTGTGCCCTACGTGCAGAACTTCGCCCGCAGCTACGGCTTCGCCAAAACTTGAAGATTCGAAAGTGCCCTCGTCAATTGCATTCATCCAACGAAGCACCTCCTCGTTTGGCCCTCCCGGGATCGGCGAAAACAAAATTGGTTGGCTGATACATGTTACCATCTTCGGAATATTCGCGCGTCGTGTTGGGTCCAGCGACGCAGCAAAAACCGCGTCCTCTTCGGACCAAGCGGATAACGCTGCCTGCATCTCTTCGAAGTTTTCTACCTTGTCCCTAAGCGATCCCGGATTTTGCCTGCGGATGGTTTCTTTGACGGATTTCAAAACCTCATCTTGCCGAAGAAACTTTGCGAGTCCGTTCAGTGTATCGAGGTCGCGCTGTTCAGGATAGTGAACCCAAAAAGCGGTTTGGCCACTCCTTTGCAGCTCGGACTGGATTTCTGCGTAATAGACATCCTGCTCGGCACGATATTCGGCGAATGCGACGGGGTCGAACATAATCTTGCCACCGCGCCGATCCGGAGAATTGCGCAACAGCCACTGGTCTGTTTTGCGCGCGATTTCCAGCGAGATGTAACTTTGCAATGCGTCTCGCCTAAGAACTATCTTCGCACATTGCGGGTCCTGCAAAGCTGCCAACGCCGTGCGTTGATCATGGTCTTGAAAGACCCGAAACCCGGCGATGCCATCGCCCGCATCCGCGATCATGGCCTTTATCAGTGATTTCGGAGATTTCTCGCGCTCGTTGAAGTCCAAACCCATAAAGTCGGTGGATTGGGGGTGCCCGATAAAACTCGGGTTAAACAACTCGCCATGACAGGTGATACCCGAAAACTGGTTCAGCGACTGCTCCAGCAAGTTCGAACCACTTCGCATCGTCCCGAAAATTGCAAAATACTTATGCCGTTTGTTCATCATTTGCCTGCATCGTGGAGTCATTTAGGTTCGCCGTTGATGCAGGTTCTAGCAGCGAAACGTCGATGTCTACACCGATATTCTTTAGGTCGCGCGCAAATTCGAACAGCCGCGTTGCATCCACCATTGCCGGTAAGGCTACAGGTCCGGTTGTTCGTTCTGCCGCCGTAGACCCAAGCGTTGCCTGCAATGTTGGCAGCGGATCGGCGAGAACTTCGCCAAGCGTCCAAATATTACTGCCGCAACTCGATTCAGCATCATTTAAGGCAACAATCAACGCGCGTTCGCGGCTTAGCATCGTATTTGCGGTACTGCGTAGATACTCGGAATTCGAAATTTTTTCCGACATTAATGCTAGCACCCAGCCATGGTGAATATGGTGTCTAGTTGCGTTCGGGTCGGACAAAAGAAAGGTCTCTATTTTCGGATCATCGTCTAGTTCGAAATGAAATTTCAAGCTTGAATTCCGAGTATTCCAGACCAGATTGCACAAAAAGCTTTCGGGCGCGAGATCTCGGATACTTGTATTGTTCGAAATTCCGCCCGGCCCGGTGGAGGCACCGTTTGCAAACTCTACGTGTTTGCTTGCGAACATCCGACCGTGCGGCCGCACGTCTATTTGTGATTCAATCCAATTGTCGATTTCCGGGAAAACGGCGCCAAATCCAGTCAGAACATCGTATGGCATCGCGGTTGGCGAGTGTTTCTTGAACCACTGGCTGGGCGCGCGGCCATGCATATATAACCCGTTACGGCCCGTTTTCCGCCGGTCGGTCGCAACCTTGATTTTTTCTAAAGCGATTCCCGTCCTGTCGGAATCGTTGCCTCGATATTGCGTTGCCTGCAGAAAATGTTGATACAGCTTGTCGGAGCCTGACCAGATTTTTCGAATAAAAAAGGTGTCCAAACCTTTGATGTCGTCTACGTGGTCGTCATAAAAAGTGGTCGGTTTACCCTGATGATCAAAATGAGAGAACGTCAGTGCCTGCGACTCGATAGTCCGGGCATGTTTTCGGGACAGAGTCTGAAAATAAGACTCGTCTGGAATCCAGCATTTACGAAAATAGGCGTCGTATACAGATCGTTCGGTGTCACCCAGAATTGCTTCGAGTGTTCGACGGCTTAGGCACCACCATTGACTGCCGATATGGGCACGTAAGCCGGATGGAAGGGCGCGCTTAACTCGAAACAGGCGTTGCGCTTCGACCCAGAAATCAAACATGCGACGCTGCTTTTTCCATGAGAAAGGAAACGACAACGTAAACCGCTCGATTCCAAGCCCACCGGTTATCCAGTTGTCGTCGCCAACATCTACGCTTTCGATGAAGTCGACCCCCTGATTGGTTTTCAGGAATTCAATTAGTGCCGCAGGTGATCGAATTGGCAAACTGTCGCCACTAAGCAAAATCACGTGCCCGGCATCCGACCAACGCTCAAGCGCTGCCTCCGACATCGAAATGGTCGCTTCGACAAGTGAGAAATCACCCCATTCGCAGGCAATGCGGTTTACCCACAGAATTTCAGACAGACCAGCGAGCGAAATTTTAAAACTGTCGAATTCTTCGGCCGGAACGGATTCGTCGACGTGGATGGCAACTCGTAGTCCACCCCCGGCTAAATACCGGGTTACTTGCGCGACGCGATGCAAGTCTTTGTGTGCGAGAATGGCGATAACCGGAGTCATGCCCAGCCACCCATGGACATCAAACCGAGGTTTTCCAGCTGTCGCCAGTTCTCGAACCGTTCGGAGTGCTCGTGGTTAAGAACCGTTCCGTTTCCATTTGCGGACTTGTAGGCCCTATATTCACGACCACCGGCATAATGCTGTCGTCGCGTTTCTTCCCGTGCGGTCTTATGGGCCAAATCCGGTAGGAATTTGGTGTGCAGCAGACATCCGCAAATTTTCTCTCCACCCCAATCTTCGAATGTTTTGTTCAACCCACGTGGCAGCAAAGTGTGTGTCGAACTGACGTAGACGTTGCCTCGTGTCCATTTCACTAAAGGGATTTTGTTCAATGCGGGGGCAAGTGCGGGTTTGTCCGCAAAAAATACACGTTGGCGTGGCCCGCCCTGAATCCAGAGGTTGCCGTACTTCTTGTTCAGTTTTTGCGTATAGTTCCCGCTGTCAAAATGCGTGAGTGTTTCAAACGGACTTTGCCCCGCGATGTACTTCTGATCTTCCAGCTGATTTTCCGGGTACATATCCAGCAACAGCGCCCCGAAGGACTTTATCGAACTTGCATCAAGCCAGTCGGTCAGCGCCCGCAACGGTCGGGTATCGTAATAAGGATACACAAAAAACTCGTCGACATCCACGACCAGCGCCCAATGATCGCGGGCATACTTGCGGAGCAGGTTGTTGACCCAGTCCATCCCGAAATTCGCACGTTTATAACTTGCGGAGGAAAACCACAGGGAGACGTCTGGTTGTGCTGCCAGAAATTCACCGGTTCCGTCGTCGGAGTCATTGTCGACAAAGAAAAAGTGGTTCACCCCGAGCTTGCGGTAGTAATTCAGAAAATACGCCAGCCTGTGGCGCTCATTGTGCACAGTCGAGAACAGAAAAATGTCGGAGTCTTTTCGGGCGCTCGCACGATTGTTGACCACCGAAATTTCCTTACGTTTTCGTAGCGCCCGAAGGCGTCGTCGGCGACGTTGTAAGCGAAGGTAATAAGGGCCTAAAATTTCGCGCAAAATGCTCATTATTATTCCATACTAGTTATTGCGCTTAATATCGCCCATAATAATGGCAATATTGTGGAAATGATCGTCCCAAGTCGGCAATTTCGGCATGTTCTTTACAAGTTTTAACTTCGCGGCGTCGGACGAAGCCGCCGCAATAATCTGTCGTTGCCATTCCGGTCGGTTTTCGACGTCTATGTAAGTCGCGGCGTCGCCTGCAATCTCGCGAAAGCAGGGCAATTCGGATGCGATAACCGGTACCTTCATTTGCAACGCTTCTACTAGCGGGTAGCCGAAACCTTCGGCAAAGGATGGGAATAGAAGGGCGCGGGCGCCTTGCATCAAGGCGCCGAGGTCGGCGTCCGACACATTCGTGTGTTCGAACACCGTTTTTCCCATAAATACCGCGCTGTCCAACCGTGAAAACACGTCTTCATTCAACCAACCGCGCGCCCCGACGATGTGCAGGTGGGGAATTTCGGCGTCAGGCAGAGTGCGGTGGAGGTCCTCCCAAATATCAAGCAATAGCCGGTGATTTTTTCGGGGCTCGATCGTTCCCAGACAAAGAAAATAGGGCGAAGAATCTGGCGATTTCGACGAGGTTTCTTGCTTTGGCAGTGGATCTGTCCCCAAAAGAACAACATGCCCTTCGGTTTGTGGCAATCCCCATCTCTCTATCCAATACGCCATGCGTTTCGCGGTATCGGCGGAGTTGTAGATGAAGACATCGGCATTCTCTGCGACAGAGCGAATCCATTTTTCAAACCTTATCCTGGGATTTTTCCTGGAGTATTGCGGGAAATCAATCGGGATAAGATCATGCACCATAACGATAATAGAGTTCGCGCCATTTCGCCTAAGAAACGGCCATAATCGCGGGGTCATTCTTGCATGGCCAACGTTTATATACGTGTATCCGTCAGGCAGATTGGTTTTCAGAATTCGCGAAAGAGAGAACCCGGAAATTGCAAGTCGTGATACCGTTTTTCTGACTTTGGCACCTGTAGTTGGCTCCTTCCGGAGCAACCATCGGAGCTTGGCCGGTGAATCCCATGGTCCGTTATTTTGTACGCGCATCATAAAGTCACGCATAGCTTCGCGCGACAACAGGACGGATTTTCCTTTGTAACGCGCAAGGAATAAAACTGGATCTGGTTGGCCAAGAAAATACTGGATATACGCGTATTCGACCCTATCAATTCCGGTAGGGTGGCCGCGGCCGATACGCGAAACCGTGCGCGAAAAATCGAGGACAAACGCGGATTTTTTCTGCCTCGCCACCCGCTGACCTTACGAAAATCTGAGTTGCTTAAGGAAATCCGTCAGTTCGTCTTTCAAATCGTCACGAGCCAACGCGAATGCTACGGTTGCTTTCAGATATCCGGCTTTGGAGCCGCAATCATAGCGTTGCCCTTCAAAACAATAACCGTACACCTTCCCGCCGTTGCGCGCTTCTTGTGCAATGGCGTCTGTAAGCTGGACTTCGTCGCCGCTTCCTTGTTTCAGGTCTTTAAGGCGATTCATAATTGCTGGTTCCAAAATATACCGCCCGATTGCGGCGTGTCTTGACGGGGCATCTTCGACGCTTGGTTTTTCGGCCATGTCGTCCACTGTAAGCAGCTTGTCCTTGGAGCCAGTTACAGAGAGTATGCCGTATGCGGAAACTTCCTCAGGTGCAACTTTTGTGGCGGCAACCATATTGCCACCGGTCTCGGCGTATTGCTCAACCATTTGTTGTAGGCAGGGTTTTTCGGCTGCGATGACATCGTCCGGCAGGATTACCGCGAAGGGTTCGTTCGAAATCAGCCGCCGCGCGCACCATACAGCGTGGCCCAGACCCAAGGCTTCGCGCTGGCGGATATAGGCGATTGCGCCGCTGTCCATGTCTGTGGCGCGTAGCTCTCTCAAAAGGTCAGTTTTACCTTTTTTGCGTAGGGTTTTTTCAAGTTCCGGGGCGCTGTCAAAATAGTCCTCCAGCGCACTTTTCCCCTTGGCGGTCACAAAAATAAATTCCTTAATTCCAGCCGCACGTGCCTCGTCGATCGCGTACTGAATCAGCGGGCGGTCAACCAAGGTCATGATCTCTTTCGGGATCGATTTGGTTGCGGGCAGAAATCTGGTGCCTAGACCGGCAACAGGAAAAATAGCTTTTGTAACTTTACGTTTCACAATGTCTCTCATTCACAAATCAATAGTGTGGAAATTTTAACCTAGTTAATTGCTACGCGAGATTTGTGCCACCTAAATATGAACACTTTACCTATATTCGGTGGCACGCGGACCAATAATAACCTTGTCCACTGGATAGAGCTTCGAAAGCCTTGCGATTTCCGCTTCGAAACGTCTTTTATAGCTGGTGAACTGGACCAGTGGTTGCGTACGGACTGATTTACCCAAGACGCCACCTATGTGCAGCCAGTATCCATTCTTGTAACGGACCTGAAAGTATCTGGGTGAGTTGAGCAACTGGATAACGCTGACACATTTTCCCACTTCAGTCAGAGCGCGAGCCGCAGAACTCGCTTGCTTCGCTTCGTGCGGGGTGGCGCAGATCACGATATGCTCGGATTGGTTGGTCTCGAATTTTAGAAATGTCGAAGGCTCGGATAAGAGCAAAGGTGTTTCCGTCTGCCTGTTTAGACCTTCGGTGAACCCGGCCGCGAGAGTTTCCATCAGCGGATCGACTTCGCGACGTTGAAGGCGGTAATCGTCGACCATTGCTGTTAGCCTCGACAACTGTTCTTTTGTGAAGCTGCGTAAGGCGTCATCAACAGAGTCATTAGAATGTTTGGTGCAAAAATACGCTTTGCTCGCCCCTATTTCGAATAAGTCTGACGGCACACGATTTCGTTTGCGCCGGGCGCTGGCGGCAAAGCCGTGCTGAACCTGTGCATTGGAGACAATAGCTGTTTTCCAACCGGCTGCATCAAGCCGTAGTTTTGCATCGGTTTCGTCTAGGAAAAACCTAAACGCCTCGTCAAAACCGTTAATGTCGAGCAGCGCGTCTTTTCGAAAAGCCATATTGGTGCCGAGCAATTTGACTGGGAAATCCGTTGATGCATCGAAAATTTCAAACGGTTCGGATTCGTCAATCTCGAACGTATGATCTGCCCCTGAATGATCAAAGCGCATTGCCCCCCATTGTCGACTTATACCATTACGCCCGCGGGTAAATCCGGTAGCGGCTCCCACAGTTGTGGAATGGAGCGGCGCAATAAGACGGTCCAGCCACGGCGGGTCGGGGATGGCGTCGTCGTCACAGAATGCGATAACCTCACCAGAGGCGGCGGCAATACCTGTATTTCTGGCGGCCGAAATATTTGCGATGCCGAACGGGATGAATTTTACATGACCAGCAAACGCTTCAGGTAAATGATCTGCGACAAGAACAACCTCAAAGTTCTTATGGGTCTGGTGGCGCAGGCTTTGCAACAGGTTCGATAATTGCGCGGGCCGTTCGCGGCTAACGACTACAAGACTGACCGGAACAGGCAAAGTCATGTCATGCCTTGGTCGGCGAGAATCTTTTCGATGCGTTCGACGTCCACAGGGTTATTCAATTCCCAAAAAGCGCGCCCTTTTGCATCAACCTCGACACATTGAACCGGAACCCCGTTTTCCATGAAACGCAACTGCTCCAGCCCCTCCCAACGTTCCAACACACCTTCGCTCATTTGCGCATACCGTTGTAATGCGTGTAGGCGATAGGCGTAGACGCCGACGTGATGGAACACCGGTGTGATCTCGGTGTCGGAGAAGTTGCGGCCAGTGTAGGGCAGGACTTCTTTCGAAAAATACATTGCCTTGCCGGCCCGATCAAATACAGCCGTTGTTCCGCCGACACGGTCGTTGGCACGATCTTCTTTAAACCCGTTAAGTGCGGCGGCATCGCAACGTAAAACCGGAGTTGAGACGGCGACTTCGGGGTCGTTCATCGACGCAACCAAATCGTCCACAAACCATGAAGGTGTAAGTGGAGCATCTCCTTGAAAATTTACAATGACGTCAAATTGGCCGAGTAGTTCGGCCGCTTCCCCACACCGCTCTGTTCCGTTCCCGCAGGAGGAAGAAGTCATCACGACTTCAGCGCCAAAACCCTCGGCTGCCGATTTAATGCGATGGTCATCCGTGGCCACGACAACTTTGTCGGCAGATTTTATCTGTTGCGCCGCTTCCCAACTACGCTGGATTAACGAACGCGACTTGCCAGTCGCCCCGCGAAGCTGGACGAGTGGCTTGCCGGGATATCTGGTTGACGCAAAGCGTGCGGGAATGACAACCAGAACCGACATGAATTACCCTTGCACCAATGTAATACCGGGTGCGTAAGCAATGAAAAACGGGTTTTCGTAGATAGGCTTACCGTATGTAAGGGCTGTGTGGTCATCGAGCCGAACGACCCTTCCACCAGCACCAAGTAATACAGCATGGCCAGCGGCGGTATCCCATTCCATTGTCCGACCAAGTCGCGGATAGATGTCCGCTTCTCCGGTCGCAACGAGGCAGAATTTCAACGACGAACCAGCGCTTTGGAACGCATCGACGTTATACTTGCCTATATAGTCGTCCGTGGCCTGATCCCTATGGGATTTCGACGCAACCACTGTCAGTGCGGAATTATCCGGTTTTGAAACAGAAATTGCTTTGGTTTCGCCAATGAGGTCGGGGGAAAACTGCCCAAGCTCCTCAACGGACTTTCCGTGTGCATCAGTATAAAACAACCTTTTACGAGCCGGGGCGTAGACAACTCCCAGCACCGGAACGCCGTCTTCCACCAAGGCGATGTTTACCGTAAAATCTCCACGACGATGAACGAACTCTTTGGTGCCATCCAGCGGGTCGACAATGAAAAAGCGGCTAGCGGAGACACTGTGGCTGTCGGATTGTTCTTCGGTGACGATCGCAATTTCCGGAAAAGCCGTACGCAAACCCGCGAATATCAACTTGTCGGCGGCTTCGTCGGCCGCAGTGACAGGGCTGTCGTCAGATTTTAGTTTAACCTCGAATTCGGGACCTTCGTAGATGCGCATGATCTCGTCACCAGCGAGAATGGCGAGGCGTCGAATCTCAAAAACAATTTCCGTGTTTGGCATTTATAAAGCCTTTTGCATATGATGTTGGCATAATGTTATAGCCATATGGACGTATGTTGCACCGTTGGGCAAGTAGCGTTTGCGAGTTTCAAAAGGATTGCCGATGGAAATTAAAACCAGAGTGAACAAATCAATGCTGGGCGCATTGATGGCCTTCATGGAGTTGCTCTTCCACTCCATCGTTCGCGATATCAGGACTTCTAGCGGAAATGCGGTTTTGGGAATGGGTCTGGTGATTATGCAGAGCCTTTTAATGCTTGCCATTTTTTTCGCGTTATTCAGTGTTATGGGGATGAAGTCGTCGCTAATTCGCGGGGATTTTGTAGTATTTCTTTTAACCGGCATCTTCCTGTTTTTAACGCATAATAAAGCAGTATCGGCGGCGATGGGCGCTATTTCCCCTGTTGGAGGTATGACCCTGCATGCACCGATTAGCACTCCACTCAGTATATTGAGTGCGATTCTTTCCGGCCTATACACGCAGCTTGTTGGGTTTGCATTGATACTTCTCGTCGTCCATATCTTGCGCGGTGGCTTGGAGTTTTATAAGCCCGCAGATCTGGTTTTTCCGTTTTTTATGGCTTGGGCAAGTGGTGTTGCGATTGGATTGGTTTTTGGAGTATTGACCCCCTTCGCACCCAAGTTTGTCCCAATGGTTGCTATGCTGTATCGGCGCGCGAACATGATAACGAGCGGGAAGATTCTGCCTGTAAACTATATGTCTGCATCGATGATTGCCTGGTTCGACTGGAACCCTTTGTTTCACACCATCGATCAGGCTAGGGGCGCTGCGTTTGTGAACTATTTCCCGCGCCACACCAACATGGAGTATCCGGTTTACCTATCCATTTCGCTGCTTATGTTCGCTGTCATGGTGGAATTCTGGCTGCGTAAAAATATGAGTTCGAGTTGGGGTAAGAGGTCGATGCTATGATTAATGAAGTTCCGGAAGGTATGCTCGCGCTTCAAACTATTACGATGCCGTCGACGAAAACGGCAGCAAACGTAAACTTCCATGACAATTTCGCTGGATGACTTGATGGTGCAAATTGGCCAAGAAATCGGTGTGTCCAGATGGTTTGAAATTAGTCAGGAGCACATCGATACATTTGCTGATGTCACTGAAGGTCTACAGTTCATTCAAGTTGACCCGGACAAGGCAAGTGGCACCCTATTCGGCGGTACCATTGCTCACGGTTTCCTGACGCTATCGATGCTTAGTGTGATGGCCGAAGATGCGCTGCCATAAGTGGCCGGTCTTGCACACAGCGTTAACTATGGCTTCAACCGCATCCGTTTCGTTGCGCCGGTTCCTTCGGGCGCAAGTATCCGTGGGCGGTTTGTCCTGACAAAAATAGATCAAGTTGAGGGTGGCTTTACACAAACCATGGACGCCTCGATTAAAGTCAAGGATTCCAGCAAGCCAGCAGTGGTTGCAGAATGGTTAACCCGCCACTATTTCGCTTAAGCTGCCCGTTCCGTTTTTGTTAAGCTTTTTGAATCCGTTCGCTGTTTTCATGAAGATTCTGCACTTCGATCAAAAAAACGTGAAAAAGACACCAAGCAACCGCTTGCAGCATGCAAATAGCCCTCCTATATACCCATCAAACGATCCCCGCTCGGGGATTACCTTATGGGACGAAGTCCGGGGGCCATAATGGACCCGAACTTCACACTCGCCGCTAGAAAGGAAGACACATGTCTAAAGTTATCGGTATTGACCTTGGAACCACCAACTCCTGCGTTTCCATCATGGATGGTGCACAGGCTAAAGTTATTGAAAACTCCGAGGGTGCACGGACTACGCCGTCTATCGTAGGTTTCACAGAAGACGAGCGTCTGGTTGGTCAAGCCGCCAAACGTCAGGCTGTGACGAACCCTGAAAACACACTTTCCGCTATCAAACGTCTGATCGGCCGCCGGATTGATGATCCGATGGTTACGAAAGATATGGACATGGTTCCATATAAGATCATCGACAGTGGTGAAGGCGATGCATGGGTTGAAGCACAGGGTGAGAAATACTCCCCATCGCAAGTATCCGCATTCATCTTGGGCAAAATGAAAGAAACAGCCGAGGATTATCTTGGCCAAGGTGTGACGCAGGCCGTTATCACCGTCCCAGCATACTTCAACGACGCACAGCGTCAGGCAACCAAAGACGCCGGTAAAATTGCTGGCCTCGAAGTGCTGCGTATTATCAACGAGCCGAC
>JGI24025J20009_10001216_pt1 | contig 19614 bp, 14 predicted proteins | sample Cruoilmetagenom3_FD_20009 | JGI IMG/M metagenome (IMG submission 20009) | reverse complement strand
GGCGTGCTGGTCTCCGGCTGCCATCCAGGCAATTGCCACTACGTCAGCGGCAACCTGCTGGCGCGGCGGCGCTTCACCGTCTTCCGCGAGCTGCTGAGCTTCCTGGGCCTTGAGCGGGAACGGCTGCAATTCTCCTGGGTTTCGGCAGCCGAAGCGGTCAAGTGGACCGAGGTGGTGGACGCGGTCACGGAGGAGATCAGGCGGCTAGGGCCGAGGAAGCTTGGCTGGGGAGAGACACTGCCCAGCAGAGGTTCGCGGTTCCAGGTTGCAAGTTCCAAAGTTGAACCCGAAACCCGAAACCCAAAACCCAAAACCCTGCAAGCGGCTGAGGAGAGCATTCGCCGCATTGCCCGGCAACTGCTGGAGGCAAACGCGGTCGACGTCGTCGTCGGCTACGGGAACGGCACACTGAGCGGAGTGACTACGCCCGTGTTTGTCACCCAGCCGGACGGTGTCGAGCAGTTGGTCTGGAACGAGCGTTGCCTGAACAACCTCAGCGTTTACCTGACCCGCGACCTGGTCAAGCGGATGGGTCGGGTGGGGATTGTGGCCAAGGGTTGCGATGCCAAGGCGCTGGTAGCACTGTTGCAGGAGACCCAGATCAATCGAGATCAGTTGACCATCATCGGCGTGCCCTGTGAGGGGATGATGCAGAACGGACGCCTGGCGGTCAAGTGCGTTACGTGTGATGTGCACACACCGCCGATCTACGACCATCTGGTGAAAGTGGGTGTTGGAATCGAGATACTGGAGATTGGAGAATCGGGAGAAGCGGATCCCAGAGACGCGGAGATTGCGGCGCTGGAAGCGCTGACGCATCAAGAGCGCTGGGCCTACTGGCAGGAGCAGTTCTCCCGTTGCATCCGCTGCTACGCCTGCCGTGCCGTTTGCCCCCTCTGCTACTGCGACACGTGCATTGTGGAACAAACGCAGCCGCAGTGGATTCCGCCCGCTTTCGACGCCAAGGGCAATCTGAGCTGGAACATCGTTAGGGCTTTGCATCTGGCCGGTCGCTGCATCGGCTGCGATGAGTGCACCCGGGCCTGTCCGGCCAACATCCGGCTGGATCTCATCAACCGCAAGCTGGCGCTGCTGATTAGCGACGAGTACGGCTATCGCTCCGGCTACGACGCTGGCGTCGCACCGCCGTTGACCACCTTCCGGCCCGAGGATCGAGCGGAGTTCATCCGATGATGTGCAGGATGTTGCATCGAGACAAGCTGACCGCTTGGCTAGAGGAATTGTCACGCTCCGGGCGGCGGCTGATCGCACCGCAGCGGGAGGGAAATGACGCCGTCTTCAAGCCCGTAGAGACAGTGGACGACATCACTTTGGATTATGTGAACACACGGTGGCCAGTGAAGGAATGGCTGTTCCCTCGCTCGGAACCGCTGCTACGCTATCGTTATGTGGGCAGCAGCGTGGAATTGGAGCAGCCCGACCTCGGTCTGGAGCCTCAGGTGATCTTCGGTGTCCGACCGTGTGATGCGGCCGGCCTGGCGATCCTGGATCAGGTGTTCATCACCGATTACGAAGACGAGTTCTACACTCGGCGGCGCTCTGTGACCACGGTCGTCGGTCTCTCCTGCACCGAGCCCGCCGAATCCTGCTTCTGCACCGCCGTGGGTCTCTCCCCCACCTCCAGCGAGGGCAGCGACATGCTGCTCACACCGATGGGGGATGATGGCTACCTGGTGGAAACGCTAACCGCCAAGGGCAAGCAGTTGCTGTGGGAATATGGTCACTATTTCGGCGCAGGCGAGTGCGGCTCCAAGGACCTGGCGACGAAAGCTATCGAGGCCAAGATGTCACGTGGGGCGACGCTGGCTCAAGGCATCGGCTATTCGGAGGAACTGTTCGAGCACCCCATCTGGGCAGAGCTGGCCCGCAAGTGCGTGGGCTGCGGCATCTGTGCCTACGTCTGCCCCACATGCCACTGCTTCGACATCATGGATGACGCCGACGCCTGGGGCGGCATTCGCTGCAGAAACTGGGATTCCTGCGCCTTCTCCTTGTTCACGCAGCATGCTTCAGGTCACAACCCGCGCCCCGAACAGGACGGTCGCTACCGCCAGCGGGTGCTGCACAAGTTCAGCTACTTCCCACAGAACTATGGACGTGTCATGTGCGTCGGATGTGGCCGCTGCGTCACCGACTGCCCCGTGAATCTGGACATCTACGCCGTGGCGCAGGCCGTGCTGCACATTCACGACGAGCTGCACATTGATGGCAAGTCGCACATTGCTGGCGAGGAGTTGCACTCCGAGCCCCACGCCAGGGAGCACAACTCCCTCACATCGAGTAGGGCCGCATCGTGAACGAGACACACCTTGTCGAGTATCTGTCGAGGGCCAGCGAACATTTTCCGGCTATGAACAACATCTATCGGCCGCAGTTGATGACCGTGGAGCACATCCGCGACGAGACGCCCGACGTGCGCACGCTGCGCCTGGCCTTTCAGGACAAAGCAGTGGGGGAGGAGTTCGCCTTCATTCCTGGCCAGTTTGGCGAATACTCCGTCTTCGGCAGGGGGGAGTGCGTTTTCGCCATCGCCAGTTCGCCCGCTGACCGTGGGCACGTGGAGTGCAGCTTCAAGCTGATGGGCAAGGTGACCACTGCACTCCGCGATGGCGAAATCGGGGACACCATCGGCTTTCGCGGCCCCTACGGCAACGGCTTCCCGCTGGACGAACTGCGCGGGCGAAACGTCTTCTTCGCCGGCGGCGGCATTGGCATGGCCGCGCTGCGGGCATTGATCGAATACTGCCTGCATCACCGCCAGGAGTTCAGACACATCACCATCCTCAACGGCGCACGCTCGGTGGCCGACCTGGTCTACAAAGAGGACATGGCGCGCTGGGCAGAGCAGCCCGATGTGGAGTTGGTACAGACGGTGGACCCCGGCGGTGAGACCGACGATTGGGACGGCGAGGTAGGCTTTGTGCCCACCATCATGGAGCAGATGGCACCGAAGCCCGATGACAGGGTAGCCATCACCTGCGGCCCGCCGATCATGATCAAGTTTGCCTTGCTGGCGCTGGAGAGGCTGGGCTTTCCCCCGGAACGGGTCATCACCACGCTGGAGAACAAGATGAAATGCGGGCTGGGCAAGTGCGGTCGCTGCAACGTCGGGCCTGTGTACGTTTGCAGGGACGGCCCTGTCTTCACGGCCGCGCAGTTGCAGAACCTGCCCAAGGACTTCTAGACAATGGCAGATCGGTAGATTGGTAGATTGGTAGGGGGATAGGCATGAGCGATAACGATGGAATGGGAGTGGGAGTGGACCGGATCGAATTCGACCACGATTGCTGCCAGAAGTACAGTCCCTTCGGCGTGCCTCCCGACGAGCTGAACGTGGAGCTGATCAAAAGGATGCACCCCACACGCAAGGCGCTGCGGGAGGATCGCTTGCCGCACATCTGGTGCTCGGGCTGCGGCATCGGCTCGGTGGTCAACGCCTTCGTCGCTGCTGTGGGAGACGTGGGACTCGACTGGAAGCAGGTCAGCGTGATCTCTGGCATCGGCTGCACGGGGCGAGTGTCAGGGTACATGGACACCGACAGCTTCCACACCACGCACGGGCGAGCCATCCCCTTCGCCATCGGCCTGGGCATAGCGCGGCCGGACATGAAGCTGGTCATCGTCAGCGGCGATGGCGATCTGCTCGCCATTGGTGGCAATCATCTCATCCACGCTGCCCGTCGCAACGCCAATCTGACCGTCATCTGTGTGAACAACTTCAACTACGGCATGACGGGCGGCCAGCACGGGCCGACCACACAGTTGACGGCACGGACGAAGACAACTCCCAAGGGCGCTGTGGAGTATCCCTTCAATCTGCCATTGCTGCTGAAGGCCTGCGGCGCCTCATACGTCGCCCGCTGGACGGCGCTGGAATTGGTGCGTTTGCGCCACTCCATCGCCGAGGCGCTGCAAAAGCCAGGCTTCACCTTTGTGGAAGTCATCGCTCCCTGCCCCACCAACTACGGCGGGCGCAACAAGTTCAGAGACGCCAAAGCAGAGATGGAGTACTTCCAGGAGAAGACGGTGATGTGGGACGGCGAACCGCTGGAAGAGATCGGGCTGGAGCTGCGCGGCGAGATCGTGGTCGGCACGTTCGTGGATCGGGAGCGGGAGACATTTCGAGAGCGGCTGCTGAAGTACTGGCCAGCGTGGCCGCCGCAGCCAGCCCCGCCCCAAGCGGGGCCAGAGGTGCCGGCTGCCGCCTCTTCAGCTTCGGAGGAAGTGGGACAGGGCCAACCAGCCAAGAGAGAAAAGTCCATTGACCGCCTGGAGGTGCGTATCGCCGGCGCCGGCGGTCAGGGTATCATGCTCGCGGGCAGACTGCTCGGCACGGCGGCTGCCGTCCACGAGCAACGGAACGCAGTCACTATCCCCTCCTACGGGCCGGAGTCTCGCGGCGGGGCCTCCAAATCGGACATCGTCATCTCCGACCAGCCCATCGAGTACCCCAGGGCAAGCGAGCCGGATGTGCTGATCATCGCCTTCCAGGAAGCTTATGACAAGTACAAGCAGCCGCGGGCTGCAGGCTGCACCCTGATCACCGAAGAAAACCTGATCAAGCTGGACGAAGAGGACGAGGGCCAAGCGGCGACCATCCCGGCCCTGGAGTGGGCAAAGGCGATGGGCGAGGAACGGGTGTTTAACATGATCATGATGGGTTTTGCGACAGCAATCACCGAAGTGGTGACCCCCGAAGCCATGCGGACAGCCATTCGCAACCTGGGGAAGATGACGGAACTGAACCTAGCGGCCTTTGAACGGGGATATGAATATGGCCTGGCTGAGCGGGCGAAGCAGGGCCAGCCCCGCCCCAAGCGGGGCCAGTAAGCGTTCTGTTGGAAGGTGGTGAATGATGGCCAGAGTACGGCTGTCGCGCGAACGGGTCAGAGGTGAACTGGTTCGCAAGATTGAGGAACTGAGCGGCCAGAACCTGTTGGCTTGTAATCAGTGTGGCAAGTGCTCGGCCGGGTGTCCAGCGGCTACGGTCATGGATTTGCTGCCCAACCAGGTGATCCGCTACGCCCAGTTCGGGTTGGAGCAGGTGCTGGAAGCAAAGAGCATCTGGATCTGCGCCTCTTGTCAGACGTGCTATGTCCGCTGTCCGCACGGTGTGGATCTGAGCCGGATCATGGAAGCGCTACGGGTCATTGCCCTGGAACAAGGGGACGACCACCTGCGCCCACAGGAACTCGATCCGGATGAGGTTGCTGACATGCCGCAACTGGCGGTCATTGCCGGCTTCCGCAAGTACACCATGATGGGGGGCTAGATGCCGATTCCCTACTACCCTGGCTGCACGCTTTCGACCAAGGCTCGCGGCTACGATGCCTCCGGGCGGGCAGTGGCGAAGGCGCTGGGGCTGGAGCTGGAAGAGCTCCAGGACTGGAACTGCTGTGGCGCTACGTTCCCGCTGGCGATGGACAATCTCCTGGCCATGACGGGGCCAACGCAGGTGCTGGTGCAAGCGCGTGCACACAGCGACCGGCTGGTCACCCTCTGCGCCATCTGCTACAATGTCCTCAAGCGCACCAACTACTTCTTGCAGAGCGACGCCGAAAAGCGTGATCGCATCAACTACTTCATTGAAGCGGACTACGCGGGCGACCTGCGGGTACAGCACTTCCTGGAGATCCTGCGGGACGAGTTAGGATTCGAGGCCCTGAAGCAACGAGTGGACGAGGCAAGGAAGGAGACAGGGAAGTCACTGGAAGGCCTGAGAGTTGCCCCCTACTACGGTTGCCTGCTACTGCGTCCAGAGAAGGAACTGCAACTGGACAACGCTGAGGATCCCCGCATTCTGGAGGATTTGCTCCAGGCAATAGGCTGCGATCCGGTGGACTTCTCCCATCGCGTCGAATGCTGCGGCTCCTATCTGCTGGTCACCTCGCCCGATCTGGCAGCTGATATGTCCTACGCGGTGCTGCAGTCAGCAGCCCACAACGGTGCACACTTGCTGGTGACCGCATGCCCACTGTGCCAGTACAATCTGGACCACAAGCAAGCAGAGATGGCTCGTCAGCATCCAGGCTTCAAGCCGCTGCCCGTGCTCTACTTCACCCAGTTGATGGGCCTGGCCCTGGGACTGAACAGCGACGACTGGGGTTGGGAGTTGCACTATGTGGATCCGCGGCCGGTGCTAGCCGGTCACGGGTTATGATGGTTTTCAACCTGATCGGTGACGAAGGACGAACGACGAAGGACAAACACCGCACAGATCGGTCGTTGATCATTTGTCCTTCGTCGAATGGTGTTGGAGGCGAGAGATGAGCGAAGAACTCGTGCCCGTTTTCATCATGGGCAAGCGCTACGACGTGCCGCCCAGTCTGACCATCATGAAGGCCATGGAGTATGCTGGCTATCAACTGATACGAGGCGTTGGTTGCCGGGGCGGCTTCTGCGGCGCCTGCGGCACCGTCTATCGGCTCAGGGACGACGACACGCTCTACTTCTGCCTGGCCTGCCAGACGGTGGTACAGCCCCACATGTACCTGGTGCAGATCCCCTTCTTCCCTGCACAACGGGCCGAATACGACCTCAGCAAGCTGGTACCCCGCCCTGAGCAGCTCTTCAGCCTGTATCCCGAGTTGCTCCGCTGCCTGGGCTGCGGCACCTGCACCAAAGCCTGCCCGCAGGACCTGGACGTGAAGGGTTACATGGCGGCTGCCATGCGCGGCGACATCGCCCGCGTGGCCGACATGTCTTTCGACTGCATCATGTGCGGCCTGTGCGCGGCCCGCTGTCCGGTGGGCGAGGCCCAGTACAACATCGCCATTCTGTGCCGCAGGCTCTATGGCCGCTACCTGGCGCCCCGCTCGCAGCACCTGGAGGATCGGCTGGCGGAGATCAAAGCAGGCAANTTCGANNANNCNNTGGNGGAANTGAANNGNCTGNNNGTGGAGGAGTTGAAGGAGCGATACAAGGCGCGAGATATCGAGCCGAGGTGACCAGAGGTTTCAGGTTCAAGGGTTCCAGGTTTCAAGTTCGGGGTTCGGAGTTCGCGCTGAACAGCAAACTCCGAACGTGACTGGGAGCCGAGACAGGAGTTGAAGATGTCATACACAGCCGAAATGCGGGAATCGATCAAGAGCGTTGAAGCCTCGCGCTCGCAGCGGATGCAAGAGACACACCGACGGCTGACACCGGAGGAACAGCAAGAACTGCTGCGCCATTTCCACCCTGACTACCTGGTGGAAGGGATGCGCGAGCTGCGTGTGGGCCCCAACGCCGGCGACCGTACGCCCAACGAATTCGCCGACCTGTTGGAAGCCCGCAGTCGCGTTGATCCCCGCACCTTTGACCTGAGCAGGGTAGACTACGAGACCGACGTGCTGATCATTGGCGGCGGCGGCGCAGGAGCCTCGGCGGCGTTGCTGGCACTGGAGCAGTCGGTTCGCGTCCTCGTGGCCACCAAGTTGCGCTTCGGCGATGCCAATACAATGATGGCCCAGGGCGGCATTCAGGCCGCCGACCGGCCCGAGGACTCGCCAGCTATCCACTACCTGGACGTGATCGGCGGCGGACACTTTGCCAATATCCCCGAATTGGTGGAAGCATTGGTGCTGGATGCTCCTTTCGTCATCCAGTGGCTGGAGAGCCTGGGCTGTATGTTCGATAAGCAACCCGACGGTACCATGGTCGAAGCCCACGGCGGCGGCACGTCCCGCAAGCGGATGCACTCGGCCCGCGACTACAGCGGAGCGGAGATCATGCGCACCTTGCGGGACGAGGTGCGCAGCCGGCCCGGCATCCAGGTGCTGGAATTCGCCCCAGCCGTCGAATTGGTTCTGGATGACAAGGGCCAGGCAGCGGGTGCTATCCTCATGAACCTGGAAACCGGCGAGCACCTGCTGGTGCAGGCCAAGACGGTGATCCTCGCCACTGGCGGCGGCGGTCGCCTGCATTACCAGGGTTTTCCCACTACCAACCATCACGGCGCCACCGGGGATGGCGTGGTGATGGCCTACCGGGCCGGGGCGGAGTTGGCTTTCATGGACACCATGCAGTATCACCCGACGGGGGCAGCCTACCCCGAGCAAATCTTGGGCCTGCTGGTAACGGAGAAGGTGCGCGGCCTGGGCGCGCAGGTGGTGAACGTCGAAGGTAAGCAGTTCGTCTACCCGCTGGAGACGCGCGACGTGGAGGCGGCGGCGCTCATCCGCGAGTGCAGTGAACGGGGCAACGGCGTCACCACTCCCACGGGCCAGCCAGGCGTGTGGCTCGATTCCCCGATGATCGAACTCCTCAAAGGGCCGGGCATCATCGAAAAGGCATTGCCGGCCATGGTGCGGCAGTTCAAACGCTTCGACATAGACATCACCATCGAACCCATGCTGGTCTACCCCACGCTGCATTATCAGAATGGCGGCGTCTTGATCAGGACTGATAGCTCGACGACGGTGCCCAATCTCTACAGCGCTGGCGAGGTCTCCGGCGGCGTGCACGGCCGCAACCGGCTGATGGGCAACTCCTTGCTGGAGATCACCGTCTACGGGCGGCGGGCGGGGCGAGCGGCAGCGTTGCGGGCCAAAGAAGTGAAACCGGGGCGGCTAACGCTGGATCACGTGGTGGCGTGGGAGAAGCAGTTGGCCGAGGCCGGACTGAGCCCCGAGACCTTCTCGCCCCTGTTGTTACCCGAATACACGCGCCACGTGCGGTAGGGAGAGCAGTCAGCGGAATAGCGGAAGTACGGAATCGGGATGGTTGTGGTTTGACAGCGGAGGCAAAGGTCGGTATAATTGCATCGTAATAGCCCCCGTGGTGGAATGGGTATACACAGCAGGTTGAGGGCCTGTGCCCGTATGGGCGTGCTGGTTCGAGTCCAGTCGGGGGCACCTCTCGGAGAAACTCGCCGAACCAGGCGGGTTTCTCCTTTTTTCTTGGGCCAACGGCCTCTCTTTGCGGTGACAGACGGTGCTCGACTGTTCGCTGCTGGCAGCAACGAGATAAGCACGAGCACGACACGCCCTTGACCCGCGTCGAGATCCATGGCAGAATGGCAGTGGGCGCACAGGTGCCCCTGTCCCACGCGCTCCACCCGCGCGGTGAACACCCTGTTTGCAGAAGTGGAGTTGCCGAGTGGACGAACCGCGCGGTTTGTGCTATAATCTTGAGTCAGTGGGCTTATCCGATCGTCCTGTGGCAGACTGCCCAGACCCCAGTCCGGGGCCGTGTCACCCCGATGAGATAGCGATATCCAACATCAACCCCGTCTCGGCGGGTCCCCATGTGAACAACATGGAATACTGGTACGCATTGCACACCAAACCGAATGCCGAATACCGCGTGGCCTCCGTCCTCAACGAGCGTGGCATTGAGGCCTACGTGCCAACGGTGAGGAAGCGGTGGCGTCGCGAGTGGAGGGAACGGCCCTTGTTCCCCTGCTACATGTTTGCTCGCTTTGCTCTCGACGAGGTTGGCTATTCGGCGGTAGCCTGGACGCCCGGACTGCGCCGGGTGGTCGCCTTCGGCAGCAAACCGGCGACGGTGCCCGACGAGGCCATCGAGATGATCCGCCAGCGGCTAGAGGAGATCAGGGCCCGGGGAGGGCTGCCAACGCACGGTTTCAAACCAGGCGATGAGGTACGGTTCACAGCCGGGCCACTGCAGGGACTCCATGCCGTTTTCGACGGACCCATGGGACCGGCAGAACGGGTGCGAGTGCTGATCCAGTTCCTGGGCGAGGCCAATCGCGCCGAGGTGTCCGCAGCCGATCTGGAGCGGGTGCCCGAGACCGAGAGGAAACACGGAGGGCCACGACGCACCAGAGGACGAGGGCGACCTATTCGACTCTAGACCGGGGCTAGCCTGCGACGGGAACCTTCGCCGCCAAAGGCGCAAGGAGAGGGGTGAGCATAGAACTGAGTGGGGCGGGTGGGAGTCGAACCCACACGGACACGAAGTCCATCGGTTTTTAAGACCGAAGCGTCTACCATTTCGCCACCGCCCCGTGGCTGGTCTATTCTACCATCACTCTCGGTCCGTGTCAATGTAGCTATCTATACGGGGTATCATTCCAGAATCGTAGGGGAACCTTAGTTACGCCCTCCCCCACCTCGTCAGCGGAACAGCGGAACGAGCGGAAAACAAACGTTCCGGTCTTTCCGCTTTTCCGCTGACAGCGATGTGCTGCCTCCCCCTACACTTTTGAACGATACCCATCTATACGACGAGGGCTGGCATCTTGCGATGCCAGCCCCGATAGAGGAGGCGACGGCCGGGTTCGAACCGGCGATAAGGGTTTTGCAGACCCCTGCCTTAACCACTTGGCTACGTCGCCTTCAGACTGCAACGATTTTGTGCGTCCGTTGCTGCATTATTGTACTTACTTTGCCCCGACTTGTCAAACCAGCGGCTACATCCATACAGCCGAAAGGACCACCGAACATGACCGCCGACCGCCAAACCTTCGCCGACACGCTCCTGACTTGCGAGGAATGCGGCGTCAAATTCATCTGGACCGTGACCCGGCAGCGCAAGCTGGCCGAACAAGGATCTCCACTGGAACCCCCAACCCTCTGTCCCGCCTGCCAACGGTTGGCGGCTCCTCCTGGTCGCCGCCGTGGCCGGGTGAAGTGGTACAATCGTACCAAGGGCTGGGGCTTCATCACGCTGCCGAATGGCGAGGAGATCTTCGCCCACCGCACCGGCCTGGCAGAAGGAATAGACAGTCTCGAAGAAGGCGATCTGGTGGAGTTCGCCATCGAGCAGACTCCCAAGGGACCACAGGCAGTTGACACTCATCCCCTGTCGCTGGATGAGCCGCGGGATACCGCTCTATCTTCTGTAGAGACCGTGTGAACGGCCCTGGCTTCTCTTCCCTTCACTCTTCAGCGAAGCCACAGCAACAGCCTATCCCCCACGACGTTCCCCTGCTCATCCAGCAGCGGCAGACGCACGCTTGTGGCCGGGTCGTAGAGCCCGATCTCCAGCAGATGTGGCTCTGTCTCCGCATCACCGCTAATCTGGACGCGGTGCTCGTCCACCAGATACTCGCCCGGCACCCAACTCGTGGTAGGGAACTCACCGCCCCCTGGCGGGGTGTCATCCTGGCCGCGGAAGCGCCCTTCGCTGTCGAGGAGATGCACGAAGACGGTGTAGGGGACATCCATCAGCGCCTCGGCACGCCAGTACAGCGTGAGGGTGATCGTGGACGAGGGATGGGGAAGGGGCGACGACATACTCAGATCATAGCCAACGAGCGAAGCTTTGCCGTCGAAGTTGGCCTCGATGCAGTGTGAGGGCGTGGGAGAGCTGAAATCGTGCGAGCGGCCGACGATGTGCACTTGCCCCAAGGTGATGCGATCCCCCCGTCCAACCCGCAGTCGCGTCTTGTCTGCCGCACGGAAGAGGCCGCTGATCAGTGTATAGCGACCATCGGCGAGAGTGGCGGGGAGACGCAAGGCCACCTGCGTACGCAGCAAGTCGCCGGCCCGCCACTGGCTGGTGGGGAACCCTGCGCCCGGCGGCGCCTCCCAGGCCACCGCCAGTTGGCCTTCACGATCCAGTAGCTGGACGAAAGCAACGAGGTCCTCATCCAGATCCCGTTGTGCCTGCCAGAAAAGGCTCACCGGCAACAGATGGCCCGGAGCGAGAGCATACTCGCCACCGCTGTGTCCCAGGAAACGCACGGCATCTTCCAGGTCAACCCGTTGCGGATTCTCGATGGGCAACTGCGCTGGCGAAGGTGGAANGTCAGGCATNGTCACGGTCACGGTACCCAGCGTCAACTCGCTGCCTCGAGGNTGCCCCTGCTCGTCCAGCACGTCGAGAGCGCGGCCATTCTCGGCTTCGTACACGCCCAGGCGCAGCTCGTAGTCGCCCGGCGGCGTGCCCGGCGGCACCAGAAGCGCATGGCGGTCGCGCACGGCCTTTCCTTTTCCTTTTCCTTTTCCGTCCGGCCAGTGATGGAAGGGATAGGAGCCGCCCAGCGGTTCGCTGTCCCGCAGCGCCCAGCTACGCCCCTGAACATCGGCCAGCCGCAACGCCACGCTGGCGCCACCATCTAGTTCACCCAGCCGCTGCCAGACCAGGTCTACGGCCAGATCATCATTGTCCGCGGTCAGCGCTGGCGGCCCCCATCGGCTGCTCACCAACATCAGACGCCCGCCGAGGATTACGCCAGCAGGCCCATCGTTCTGTGGCTCAGCGCCGGTGAAGCCCATGAGTCGAGTGTTGGGCCCGTGCCACTCGCTAAGGAGAGGGTAAGCGGTGCTCAGCAAGTGCTGCTCGGCCGCCTGCTCGAGGACGCCGCCCAAGGCCAGATGGGCAGGGAACCAGAGGTGGCGGCCCGCCGCCAGCGGGGCGTCCAGCGCGTCACGCACCTCGTCTCCCCAGGCTGGACTGGGGCTGAGCACCGCCAGTACAGCATCGGGAGTGTAGGCACGGAAGTAACCGACCTGCCAGGGGAAGACGCAGAAGACGACATCGTCCGGCCGCGCCTGCTGTTGCACGCGGGCGATGAGCGGACGGTAGTCGTCGTCAGTGTAGCGGGGCAGAGCATAGAAGCCACCCAGGCTAAGCCCGCTGAGGAGCAGGAGGCCGCCCAGTGCCAGCCACCCTGCCCGGCGCTGCTGCGCCCACAGCCTCTCCAACGCCAACGCTGCCAGCAACACGAAGGCCGGCAGCGCCAACAGCATCAGCCGTTCTCCCCGCTCGGGGAAGAAGGGATAGCGAAGATTGAGGGCGAAACCGAGAGCCAGAGGGACGAGGAGCGTCGTCAGCAAGAGGATGGTAGATTGGTAGGTCGGTAGACTGGTAGATTGGTAGGTTGGTAGATTGGTAGATTGGTGGGTGGGGGAGCCGAGATTTGAGATTTGACGCCACAATGCCCAGGCAATTGGCGGTAGGACCAGCAACCCCAGCCACCACCAGCGCGCCAGCGGTCCCTCGAAGTGCCCCGCACCGAAGGCGGCCAGGTGGCGGGCGAAGTAGGCCAGCACACTCAGAGGGCGGTCGGCGTCCTTGACCACTTTCTGCGCCACGTAGGGCAGAAGCTTGGGCGCAGCGTAGAGTAGCCACGGAAGGAAAGCCAGGCCTATGAGCAGTTGTGCCCCCAGCCAACGGGCCAGGCGGCGCGGCGCTCGTCGCCAGCGCCAGAGGGCGAACAGCGTGTGTCCCAGAGGCAGGAAGGCGGCGTAGTACTGGGTGTACAAGGCCGCGGCGGTGGCGATGACGTAGGCGCACCAGAGACAGACAACACGGAACATGGAATACGAGGACGTGATGCGTGATGCGTGATGCGTGGTGCGTGATGCGGCGTGTGTGCTGAACAAAACTGCCACGGAGGCGGTGGACACCAATCCCAGCAGTGCCACCAGGCCNTACATGCGCACTTCCTGGGAGTAGAAGATGTGCAGCGGGTTGATGGCNAGGAGGAAGGCGGCGAGGAGGCCAGTGCGGCGGCCGGCCAGGAGACGGCCTGCTGCATACGCCAGCGGCACGGTGATCACACCCACCGTCACCGAGAGCAACCGCACGGCGACAGGCGACGGTCCGAAGAGGTCAATCCAACCGTGCAGCAACGCGTAGTACAGCGGCGGATGAATGTCCCGCGCCGTCTGGGCCAGCATCTCCGCCAAGGGGTTGGTGGCGAAGTAGAGACTATACCCCTCATCCCACCACAGCGGCTGGAAACCCAATCGCAGCACCCGCAACAGCGACGCCAGCAGGGTGATGGCGAGCAGGGCCGTTCCTGCGCGCTGAAAGGCCCGCAGAGACCCCTGGTGTGCCTGCTGGAATGGCGCGGACATGACCGATACGGCGCCTATTTCTTGTCGAACTGGATGTAAAACCGCTTAAGGCCGGCGGGGTCGGTGGTGAAAGTGGCTTTGTCGGAAAGGGGATTGCCATTCGCGTCCACCAGCCACGCTTCCCAGGTAGCAGCGCCCTGATCCGGATACTCGTACTTGTAGTTCTGCTTGCGGTTGTCGTCGGCAAAGGGGTTAGTGGTGTCGCCCCATTCGGTTGGCTTCCGCGCAATGCGGGACGGTTCGCTGAGGCCAGCGTCGGCGCCGTTGCGCGTGAACTTGACTCGCAAGTCAGGGATGCCCTGTTGTGTCTTGGGGTCCCAGATCTTGCCAAAGACGTTCAGCAAGGTGACGGTCGTGGCACAGCCGCTGACCTCGGCGACGCGGAAGGGGTACTGCGGCATCGGCGTAGGGGTCGGCGCGGGTGTGGCAGTGGGTTGCGGCTTGGCTGTCGGCGGAGGTGCGGGAATGCTAGCCGCCACCTTCACACTGCCCAGGTCTCCCTGCGCCTGCACCAGCCGGCCGACGATCCACACCTGCTGGCCGTCCACGCAGCAGACCTGCCACCAGTCGCCAGCAGCGTTCTTGCCCACGATGTCCAGCCTCTGCCCCTTGGTGACCTGACCCACCCGCCCATAAGCTGTTCCCGGCCCCTCGCGCACGTTCAGTTTGTCCGAAGAAACCGTAACGAAGGGAACGGGCGGCGATGTGGGCGTCGGTGGCACGGGCGTATCGGTGGGCACCGACGGCGTAGGTGTCGGCGGCACGGGCGTGTCCGTAGGCGGGACCGCTGGTGTCGGTGTCGCCGGCACGGGGGTGTCCGTGGGCGGCACCGGCGTATCGGTGGGAGCGGCGAATGGAGTAGGCGTGAAGGTGGGGCGCGGCGTCCTGCCTGGCGTGGGCACAGGCGTCGGGTTCCCGGCGATGAGTTGGCCCAGCGAGCAGCCCAGGGTGAAGATCAGCAGCAGAGCGAAACAAACCAATACCCAGCGGTTGTGTTGACGCATGAGGCATTCTCCCCTGTCAGGAATATAGGCAGACTTCAGCGTAACCGATGGCGAGGAGTTGCACTCCGAACCCTACCTCGCCAAGAACTCCAGGTAGTGCCAGCGCAGGGTACTGGCGTCTGTGTGTATCTCCGCCGCTGGCGAAACCTGCTTGCCGCCGCCATCAATGACCCAGACCTTCCAGGTATTGGTGCCCTGCTCGCTGCTGCCGACGGTATCCAGCTTGACGTTGACTTCTTTGTAATCGCCCCACGTCTTCAGCGCCGTCGTGCCCGAGAGGGTACTCTGAGAGGGCTCACTGATCCACTCACCGCCGCCCCCGGTGACCTTCTGCACCTTGAGGCGATAGCCGTAGAGCGGCACCTTCTTGCGGTTCCAGATCTTGGCCTGGATCAGCAGCCAGTCGTTAGAAGTGGCGAAGTTGCCCTGCGCCGGCTGGAAGAACATATATGCAGGGGTGGGCGTGGCCGCGGGCCGCGGCGTCGCTATGGGCTTTCGCGGGCGCGGCGTGGGGGTGGGCGGTGGGGGCGGTGGGATGTTGGCTGCCACCGCCACCGTCTGCACTGGCCCCTTGGCTTCAACCAGGCGATCCACGATCCACACCTGCTGGCCCTGCAAGCAGCACACCTGCCACCAGTCCGATTGTCGGTTCTTGGCGACGATGTCCAGACGGGTGCCCTTGGCTACCTGTCCGACAACCGGATATCCGGTGCCCGGCCCCTTGCGCACGTTCACCTTGTCGCCCTGCACGATGACATAGACCGGTTCCGGCGTGGGCGTCGGCGGGACAGGCGTCGGCGTCGGCGGCACGGGAGTGTCCGTGGGTGGCTCCGGTGTCGGCGTGGGCGGTGGCTCCGTGGGCGTAGCGGCTGCGACCTCTGCCTCCGGAGCAGGCTGCTCGAGGACGAGCCCCTGAGGCGTGGGCGTGAAGGTCGGGCGCGGCGTCTTCGTCGCTGTAGGCACGGGTGTCGGCGACCGCACCAGCAGTTCGCCGATCGAGCAGCCCAGGCTGGCGGCCAGCAGTCCAATCAACAACAGAAGCGTCAGAACACGACGTCTATCCATATGTCCAGTCTCCAGTCTCCAGTCTCCAATTCCCAGTCTCCAATCTCCAGTCACAGGCGCTGCTGCAGCAGCTCTCGCACCAGTTGGGGGTTAGCTTTCCCTCGCGTTTCCCGCATCACCTGGCCCATCAGCCAGCCGATGATCTGGGTCTTGCCGCTCCGGTACTTGGCCACCTCGTCCGGATGGGCAGCCAGCACCTTCTCCACAGCGGCTTTCAGCACCCGAGCATCGCTCACCTGCGCCAGGCCTTCGGTCTCCACGATCTTCGCCGCCGACTGACCGCTGGCGAACATCTTCGCCAGCACCTGCTTGGCGATACTTGTATGGATTGTACCTCGATCAATGAGGATAAGCAAATCGGCCAGACCCCCTGGCGAGACCCGCACCGCGGTGATGTCCACCCCCTGGGAGCGCATCAGCCGGAACAGCTCGCCACTGATCCAGGCAGTAGCAGTGCGCGCCGCCCCGCCGTAGGCGGCCACCACCTCCTCGAAGTAGTCGGCCACCTCTCGCTCCTGCACCAGCACACTCGCCTGCTCCGAAATCAGCCCGTAGTCGGCGATGAAGCGCGCCTGCTTGACGTCGGACAGTTCGGGCAACCGCGAGCGGATCTCCTCCACCCACTGGCGGCTGATCTCCAGCGGCGGCAGGTCAGGCTCGGGGAAGTAGCGGTAGTCGTCGGCGTGTTCTTTGCTGCGCTGCACCACAGTGCGGTTGCCGGCCTCATCCCAGCCCATGGTCACCTGTTCGACCGTTCTGCCAGCCCGAAGCACCTCAGTCTGGCGCTTGATCTCATACTCCAGCGACAGCTTCACCGCCCGGAAGGAGTTGAGGTTCTTCACCTCGACCTTGGTGCCGAATTGTGTCGAGCCGACGGGCCGCAGCGAGACGTTCGCCTCGCAGCGCATGGCCCCCTTCTCCATGTCAGCCGTGCTCACCCCCAGATAGCGCAGGATCTGCTGCAGCTTGATCAGGTAGTGGCGGGCTTCCTCCGGGCTGCGGATGTCCGGCTCGGAGACGATTTCCAACAGCGGTAGACCGCTGCGATTGAAGTCCACCAGGCTGTGTTCGCCCACGTGGGTCAGCTTGGCCGTGTCCTCTTCCAGATGAGCGCGGGTGACGCCGATGCGCTTGGTGCGGCCGTCCACTTCCACTTCCAGCCAGCCGTCGTGGCAGAGCGGCAGCTCGTATTGGCTGATCTGGTAGCCTTTGGGCAGGTCGGGGTAGGTGTAGTTCTTGCGGGCGAAGACGGAGAACTCAGCGATCTGGCAGTCCAACGCCAGGCCGGCCATGATAGTGTACTCCACCGCCTTGCGGTTGATGACCGGCAACGCGCCCGGCATGCCCAGGCAGACCGGGCAGACGTGGGTGTTAGGCGCCGCGCCGAAGATGCGGGCATCGCAGCCGCAGAACATCTTGGAAGCGGTCAACAGCTCGGCGTGCACTTCCATGCCGATGACAGGTTCGTATTCCACCACAGACTCCTAATCCACGACGAGGGGCCATCCTTTGCTCGAGAACTCCTGCCAGCCAGCACCACGACCTCGCTCGAAGTCACCATTCTGAATGGCCTGTTCCTCAGGGTGACGTGATGATCGGCAGATAGACGCTGGGTGACATCTCTCCTGGCGTCGGTGTGGGCGTGGGCGTGCGTGTACGGGTGGGGGTCGGCGATGGAGTGACCCCGACGGTGTGCGTCTGATTATAGCAGAAAGCAGGTTACTGAGCAATTGCTGCCACTCCGGGTTTGACAATGCACACCCGATGTGGTATCTTGCTACATAGCTTTCCACGATTACAGAGAACAAGGAGCTCCCCATGGAAGCCAAACTGCAAGAACTGAAGAACCGCCTCATCGAGATCAACGATCTGGAGTCGGCGGCAGCTCTGCTGTATTGGGATCAGTCAACCTACATGCCCCCTGGCGGCGCGCCAGCCCGTGCGCGCCAGTTGGCCACGCTGGGCCGGATCGCCCACGAGAAGTTCATTGACCCAGCTATCGGCAAGCTGCTGGACGACCTGCAAGCCTACGAGGAGAGCCTACCCTACGACTCGGATGACGCCAGCCTCATTCGTGTCACGCGGCGGGAATACGAACGAGATGTGAAGGTGCCTCCATCATTTACGGCGCGGTTGTATGAACACACGGCCAAGTCCTATCAGGTCTGGGCCAAAGCGCGGCCAGCGAACGACTTTCCCGCCGTCCAGCCCTACCTCGAAAAGACGCTCGATCTGAGCCGGGAACTGGCAGAGTTCTTCCCCGGCTACGAGCACATCGCCGATCCCCTGATCGACTATTCGGACTACGGCATGAAGGCCTCGACCGTGAGAGCGCTCTTCGCCGAGCTGCGCGAACAGCTCGTACCTATCGTCCAGGCCATCACAGCTCAGCCTCCATCGGACGATTCCTGTCTGCATCAGCGCTTTTCCGAAGTGCGACAGTTGGCCTTCGGACGCGACGTGGTCAAGCGTTTCGGGTACGATTTCGACCGCGGGCGAGAGGACAAAACCCCCCACCCGTTCACCACGAGCTTCTCCATCGACGACGTGCGCATCACCACCCGCGTAAAGAAGGACCTCTTCGGTGACGCGCTGTTCAGCACGATGCACGAGGCCGGCCACGCCATGTACGAGCAAAACATCCGAAAGGAGTTCGAGGGTACACCACTGGGCGGAGGGACGTCGTCGGGCGTCCACGAAAGCCAATCCCGCCTCTGGGAGAACATCGTCGGACGCAGCCGGGGCTTCTGGGAGTTCTTCTATCCCAGACTGCAGAAGGCATTCCGGAGACAACTGGGGTCCGTGGAGTTGGAGACCTTTTACCGTGCCATCAACAAGGTGGAACGCTCGCTGATCCGCACCGACGCCGATGAGGTGACCTACAACCTGCACGTCATGCTGCGCTTCGACTTTGAGTTGCAGATGCTGGAAGGCGACTTGGCCATCCGCGATCTGCCGGAGGCATGGCACGAACGGTTCAGAGCGGACATAGGCGTTGTCTCACCCGATAACCGCGACGGCGTACTGCAGGACGTGCATTGGTATGCTGGCCGCATCGGTGGCGTGTTCCAGGGCTACACGCTGGGCAATATCATGAACGCACAGTTCTACGCAGCCGCGCTGCAGGCCCACCCCGAGATCCCTGCCCAGATCGAACAGGGCAAGTTCGGCACGCTGTTTGGCTGGCTCAAGGAGAACATCTGGCAGCACGGCAGCAAGTTCACGACATCCGAGCTCGTCGAGCGCATCACCGGCGGGCCCATCAGCATCGAGCCGTACATCCGCTACCTGCGCACNAAATACGGTAATCTGTACGCCGACCTGTGAGTGACGCACTGATCAAGAGAAAAGGCGCCTCACCCATACCCGCGCACGAACCGCGCCAAACGCTCCAGCGCTTCATCGTTCTGCTCCTTGGCCGTGGCGCAGCAGGCTCGCACGTACCCCGCGCCGCCGAGGCCGAAGGCCGGGCCGGGCACCACTGCCTGTGATCGGAGTGCTATCCCATCAGATGCTCCAGTGGCGTGTACTCCAGCCCAAATGCCTCAGACACAGCCTCATAGGTGATGTGGCCAGCATATGTGTTCACCCCCTTGGCCAAAGCAATATCCCTCTGTACTGCTTCAGCGAAACCGTGATTGGCCAGCCTGACGACGTAAGGCAGGGTAGCGTTGGACAAGGCATAGGTCGAGGTGCGTGGCACGGCCCCCGGCATGTTGGTCACACAGTAGTGGATCACGCCATCGACCAAATAGACCGGATCGCTGTGAGAT
>JGI24025J20009_10001215_pt1 | contig 19658 bp, 14 predicted proteins | sample Cruoilmetagenom3_FD_20009 | JGI IMG/M metagenome (IMG submission 20009) | reverse complement strand
GTCTCTGCCGCGATTCATGGGGACGAGGTGATCGGAGTCGAAATTGTGCGTCGCCTGCTTAAGGCTGATGGGCTGGATGACATCGCGGGCACATTGTTGGCTGTGCCTATCGTCAATTCCTTCGGGTTTCTTAACCATTCGCGGTACCTGCCTGACCGGCGAGATCTGAACCGGGTGTTTCCCGGCCTGTCAGAAGGGTCCATGGCGTCGCGCCTTGCGCATATCTTCATGACCGAAGTGGTGCAGAAATCGGATGTGGGGGTTGATCTGCACTCGGCTGCGATCCACCGCACCAATTTGCCGCAAATCCGCCTGACGCCAGATAATGAACGGTTGGCGGCACTGGGCCGGGCCTTTGGGGCGCCGGTTATGATGAATTCAAAACTGCGCGAAGGGTCTTTGCGCATGGCTGCCGAAGCGGCTGGGATTGACGTGTTGCTGTATGAGGCGGGCGAGGGCCTGCGCTTTGATGAGCTGGCAGCGCGTGCCGGTGTGTCTGGCATTTTGCGCGTCATGCATCATCTGGGCATGATTGGCGCTGAAAACCTTCCCGAAGCAGGTGCAAATCCGGTGCTGTGCCGTGACTCGCGGTGGTACCGCGCACCCGCTGGCGGCGTGTTTCGCGGCTATTTGACAATAGGTGACACGGTGGAGCCGGGCACCAGTCTGGGCGCCGTGTCAGATCCGTTTGGAGAAGTTGAAGCCGAGGTGCTGAGTGACAGCACCGGCATCATAATCGGGCGCACCAATATGCCGGTGGTGTATGAAGGGGATGCTTTGTTTCATATCGCTGAAACTCCGCGCGGCGATGCCGCGGCAGAAGGCGTGTCGGCACATCTGGACGCCGCCCCTTTGTATGATGAGGACGAGATCATCTGACCCCGTCCTCAACGGTATCAGTTTATGCGTCGTCGCCGTCCAACAGACCAGCCTTGAACACAAGGCCCGCCAACACACCGCCAATGATTGGTGCGACGATAAACAACCACAATTGAGAGATCGCCGTGGCACCTGCAAACAACGCAGGCCCAATGGAGCGCGCCGGGTTCACCGATACGCCAGTCACATTGATGCCCACCAGATGGATCACCACCAGCGTCAGACCAATGGCCAGGCCAGCCATGGCTGAGGGCGCACCAGCACCCGTCGCGCCCAGGATCACAGTCACGAACAGGAATGTTGCCACCAGCTCAAAAACAAAGGCCGCCGCCATGGTGTATTCACCAAGGTATCCAGCCCCCCAACCGTTCTGGCCCAGGCCGTTCCCGGCAACCGAATAATCAGCTTTGCCCGAGGCAATGATCATCAGCACCAACGCACCAGCAATGGCACCTGCCACCTGTGCAATCATATATTGAACGGCCTCTGGCATCTGCATCCGCCCTAAGGCCACAACCCCAAGCGTCACCGCCGGGTTGATATGACACCCCGACACCGGACCAATGCCATACGCCATCCCGATCAGCGCCAGACCAAAGGCAAAACTGATGCCCGTCAGGCCAATATCCGCGCCCGCGATGGCGGCCGCTCCGCAGCCCATCAACACAAGTGTGAACGTGCCGATAAATTCAGCGATCATTTTCTTCATAGGTAAATCCCCCGTTACGACGCCCAAATGTGGGCGATCTCTTCATGTCCCCTCAATGCCACAGGCATCAGGGGTTTCACGGGGAAAAATCAGAGGAAAGAAGCGCGGCTTGCCGGTTACTGCACTTTGTCGCGGTTCTGGGGCAGCAAAAAGATCGACACAATAAGCAGACCAAAGATCAGCTCGTAGACCTCCCATTTGCGATCGACGTCAATGGCGGCAATGACCAGACTGGCGATCAATGCCAATGCGGCGTGGCGTAATCCGGGCACCGGCAGCGCGATGCAATCCATCGCACGCGCAATGCGTTCAACCCTTGGGTAAACCAATGGCAATACAAGTAGATAAAGCAAAATGGCCGTAGTCAAAATCGGCCCGAACAAATGTTTGGTCAAGGCAATACCACCGATTTCGATGTTGTGGATCGTTGTCTCATTCTGTCGGTTGATCTCTTTCATCGCCTCGCTGGTTTCCCAACCAAAGATGCGCTGCCCCCAGGATACTTCCTCACCGGCGCCAAAGAAGAACAAGAGCGCATAAAAAGACGTGAGACCTACGGCCAGCTTTGTGGCCTTGCCGCTCAGAGAAAACCCGTTTCGAACCAGTATCAAACTGGCCACAAACAGCGCGACCGCTGTGCCGTATTCCACCAGACGATCCTCAGCTGCAAAGCTCAGTGCGAAATAGGAGGGGCTGGCAAAATAGATGCCGACAGTCAGAACCAGAACAAATCCGATCAGGATCAGGATCATACGGTCGGTTTGCAGGGCATTGGACATGGTATGCCCTTTCCAGAGATTGCATCGGGGTTTTGGGTCAGATAGGCGACCACCTCGCTCGTATCAAGCATTATCCAATGCTCAGCGGATTTCAGCCCGCGCCATTTCTTCGATACGTCAGTATTGTGGGGGGAAGGGTGGCAGGCCCCTAAAAAAGACAAACCCCCGAAGCAAAGCATCCGGGGGTCGTCAATCTTGTGGTCAGAAAACCGAAAAAATGCTTAGAGCATTCCCTCGCGTTGGGCTTTCTTACGGGCCAGCTTGCGCGCCCGGCGGATTGCCTCGGCTTTTTCGCGTGCTTTTTTCTCTGACGGCTTCTCGAAATGTTGCTTAAGCTTCATTTCACGAAACACACCTTCACGCTGCAGCTTTTTCTTCAGGGCACGAAGCGCCTGATCGACATTGTTGTCGCGAACCGATACCTGCATGTGGTTTTCACCACCTTTCTAGTTTGAGTTGCAATGAATTGCAGGAAGGCGCCATATAGCAAAGCCCTTTTTATTTGTCTAGGGTGCGCGCAAAGACTCTTGAAAGGCACATCATGGCCAATAGTGACCCAAAACAGCAATTGCTTGACGCCGCATTGCCCCATGTCCCGTTTGATGGCTGGAGCGCGGCCACCTTCGCCGCTGCCATTGACGATTCAGGGCTGGATCCATCGCTGGCCCATTCGGCGTGCCCGCGCGGCGCTGTCGATCTGGCAATGGCATATCACGAAGCGGGCGATCAGCACATGCTGGCCCGTTTGGCTGACGAAAACCTGTCAGAGCTGCGCTTTCGGGATCGTATCGCCACGGCGGTGCGTTTGCGGCTTGAGGCGGTGGACGACAAAGACCTGGTGCGCCGCGGCATGGCGCTGTTTTCCTTGCCCATGTACGCAGGCGATGGCGCGCGCGCTGTCTGGGGCACCTGCGATCACATCTGGACGGCGCTGGGCGATACATCTGAGAATGTAAACTGGTACACCAAACGCGCCACGCTATCAGGTGTCTACGCTTCGAGTGTGCTGTACTGGCTGGGCGATGACAGCCCTGAGCACGCAAACACATGGGAGTTTCTGGACCGCAGGATTGAAAACGTCATGCAGTTTGAGAAAGTCAAAGCACAGGCCCGTGACAACAAGATAGTAAGCCAGCTGTTGGCGGCTCCAATGTCGATTCTGGGCCGTATCAAAGCGCCCTCAGGCACACAGCAGGCAGGTATGCCCGGCCGCTGGAGTGGCCCCAAGTAAGGAAGAACACCAATGACCAAGATGATGAGCGCCGTAGAGATCACACAGCCCGGTGGGCCGGAGGTTTTGCAAATGACCTCGCGCCCCGTGCCCACACCGCGCCCCGGCGAGGTGTTGATCCGGGTCGCCTATGCCGGGGTCAACCGCCCCGATGCCTTGCAACGTGCGGGGCTTTATGCACCCCCTCCCACCGCCAGTGATCTGCCGGGGCTTGAGGCCTCGGGCGAGGTGGTTGAGCTGGGCGAGGGTGTCAGCGACTGGGCCATTGGCGATCAGCTGTGTGCCCTGTTGCCCGGCGGTGGATATGCCGAATATGTCACCACACCTGCGGCGCATTGCCTGCCCATCCCCAAGGATATGGACCTGCGCGAAGCGGCCTGCCTGCCGGAAACCTATTTCACCGTCTGGTCCAACGTCTTTCAGCGTGGCGGCCTGCAAGCGGGCGAGCGTTTTCTTGTGCATGGTGGCTCCAGCGGGATTGGCACCACGGCCATTCAACTGGCCCATACCTTGGGTGCACGGGTGTTTGCCACGGCTGGCTCTGATGACAAATGTCGCGTCTGCGCCGAACTGGGGGCAGAACGCGCGATCAACTACCGGGATGAGGATTTTGTTGAGATCGTCCGCGCCGAAGGGGGCGCCAATCTGATCCTTGATATGGTGGGCGGGTCGTACTTGCCTCGCAATGTCAAATCTCTGGCCGATGATGGCCGTCTGGTGCAAATCGCCTTCCTGCAAGGCCCCAAGGTAGAGCTGAACTTTGCCCAGGTGATGATGCGCCGTCTGACCATCACCGGATCAACACTGCGCCCGCAAAGTGATCTGGCCAAAGCCCATATTGCCGAAGCCTTGCGCAGCCAAGTTTGGCCGCTGCTGGATGCAGGCCGGATAAAACCGGTGATGGACAGCGATTATGCGCTGGGTGATGCGGCGGCGGCCCATGCCCATATGGAAGAGGGCAGCCATATCGGCAAAATCGTTCTCAAGGTGGATTAAGCGCGCAATGGGAACGTACCTGATCATTCTGCTGGCAGTGCTGAGCGTGGGGTTAAGCGCCTTTGCCCTGTGGCAGCGCGAGCGTTTGAATTGGCGTTTCAAGATGCCGCAAGCAGTTACGGCAACCGACAGCCCACAGTTTGAACGCATATTCGATTACATGGCCCCGACAGGCCAGGCCCATTCGCCTGCCATCCTGTTGGATCACGATGAGTTCTACATCACATGGTTCGAAGGCTCACAAGAGGCTCAGGCAGATGTAGACATCCACGCTGTGCGCTTCACGCAAACAGGCGCGGGCTGGCGCGCTGGCACGCCCGGCCCCATTGTGACCCGCCGCGCACTGGGCGATGTGTTTGAACCTGAACAACTGGTCGTCACCCTGGGCAATACCGTAGAAAACGAGAACGCCACAGGCGGGATGTTTGCCACTGTGGTATCGGTGGGTGGCTGGGCCATGGCCTCGGTTGCGGATCTGCGGCTGGGGCAGGGCGGGCTGATGTGGGCGCGCAAGTTAAACCTGTCACCCTTTCTGAACCGGTCGTTTCTGGTGAAATCGCCGATGGTGGCGATGGCGGATGATACCTATGCCTTGCCTGCGTATTTTGAAATGGGGGCCACCTATGGCGCCTTTGTGCGGCTCGATTCGGATGGCCGCGTCTGTGATGCCCGCCGCATGGCAGGTGTTGGCAACAAGCCGATCCAGCCGATGGTGGTGCCTCTCAGCGATACACGCGCGGTGGCATTTCTACGCGATTTTGACCCCAGTGGGCGGTTGCTGGTCAGCCATACCGAAAACGGTGGCAAAAGCTGGAGCGCGGCGCTCTCCACTGACATTGCCAACCCCAGCGCGCCCGTGGCTGCTTTGGCCTTGGGCGATGGTCGTATCCTGATGGCGATGAATGATGATGCGGCAGGGGCTGATCGCCTGCGATTGGCGATTTCGGGCGATGAGGGCCACAGTTGGCAGGTGATTTCCACGCTAGAGCAGGACGACGGCGATGCGCGCTATCCTATGCTGCGCCGTGTGTCGGGCGGTGACATTCTGCTGACCTATTCCCATGCCACCAAGCGCGGCATCCGGGCCTGCCTATTCAACCAGGCGTGGGTGGAGGCACAATGAACGAGCGTGTGACATCCGTCTTTCTGGCGATCCTTCTGGGATGGGTCATCTGGGGCATTGCCTCGCTGATGCTGCCGGGCATTGCGGCACTGATCGTTGGCATCGTGGCTGGCGGGCTGTTGGTCCGATTCTTGCGCCACTCAATAGCCTTGCGTGGCATCGTTGCGGTGTTGGATCCAATGGGTGTGGTCCTTCCCATCCTGATCCTGCGGCAGGCATTTGGGGCCATAGGGCTGCCCTTTCAGCCCTTTGGTGCGGCTGAATTGCTGGGGTTTTTGGCCCTTTATATTCCTTTCCTTGCGGCCAGTTTCGGGGTGTTGCCTATTGATTTCTACAGGGTCGGCTATCGCCCCCTGCCTGTGGCGCTGATCGTTTTGGCGCTATGCTTGTGTGCCGCGCTCACCGGCCATTGGATCATCGCGCTGATTGCGGTGGTCGGCCAGGCGTTATGGGTTTTCAAGATTGGCAGCAGCAATTACTTTGACCATGTGCTACACGCCACCCTTGTGCCACTAACCATTGTGGTGCTGATGGCCCGGATGCTCGGATAACGATGACGCAAGACCCCCCTTCCTTTACACAGCGCCTGCGCAGCAAATTGGCCAAGGCCCGGCACCGGAAACGGTTTCGCCGATCGGTGAAACATCTGCACGGCCCGATGCAGCCCCAAGTGGGTGCGCAGGATGTGATCGTCATCGCCTTGGTGCGCGACGGGGGCTTTTACCTCGATGCGTTTCTTGAGCACTATCGCCAGTTGGGCGCCGCTCATTTCGTATTTTGCGACAATGGGTCAACCGATAGCACGCTAAATCAGCTGCGCCGGGAGGGCGATTGCACCGTCGTGCAATCCACCTTGCCCTGGGGCGAGATCGAAAATGATTTTCGCCGTTACGCAGCCGAGACCTGCGCGCCGGGGCATTGGTGCCTTTATGCGGACATGGATGAGATATTCACCTTTGAGCGTGCAACCCAGATTGGCCTGCCAGGATTGACGCGCTATTTGGATGTACATGGCTATACCGCCCTGATGGCACAGATGCTTGAGATGTTTCCGCGCATGACTTTGCATGACGCAGGCCAGCTAAGTTATGAAGAAGCCTTGTCTGAGTTCGATCACTATGATCTGCGCGAAATCACACAGCACGCGTATCATGATCCCGAGATTGGCTTTGCCTGGTTTTTGCAGGACAATACAACCTCTAACCCCGATATCCCTATGCTGTTTGGCGGCACCCGTGCGCGGGTATTCGGGGAGGCGTGTTGCCTGACCAAACACCCGCTGGTGAAGGTCCTGCCAGGCGTGATGCCCGGCGTGCATCCCCATGCGGCGGCCAATGTGGCCTGCGCCGATATGTCGGCCCTGATCCTGCACTACAAATTCACCAATGCCCCCATGGCGCGTGATGCCGATACGGCCGCGCGCGGGGTTATTCCACACGGCGAAGACCACAAGCGGCTGGACAGGTTCCGCTCGGACCCTGATCTGACGCTCTGGTCCGATCAGGCCGAGAGATATGCCGGCCTGCGCCCGCTACAGGATGCAGGTTTCCTGCACCGCTCTGACGTCTTTGATGCCTATCTGCACGAGGTCGCGGAATGAGCGCACCCAAGGTTGCCACCATCATCATTGGCCGCAATGAGGGCGCGCGTTTTAAGGCTTGCCTGGCATCACTGCCCAAAGGTTTGGCGCGGGTGATCTATGTGGACAGCGGATCAACTGATGGCAGTGTTGAGGCGGCTCAGGCATATGGGGCCGAGGTTGTCTCGCTTGATTTATCACAGCCCTTTACGGCGGCACGGGCGCGCAACACCGGGCTGGAACTGCTGTCAGACGACATCACATATGTGCAGATGATCGACGGTGATTGCGCCTTGCAGGATGGCTGGATTGAGGCGGCTGTGACAGCGCTGCAAGCCAACGCGCAACTGGCTGTGGTCTGTGGTCGCAGACGCGAGCGGTTTCCCGAGGCCAGCGTTTACAATCGGCTGTGTGACCACGAATGGGACACCCCCATTGGCCCTGCAAAGGCCTGCGGCGGTGATGCCATGATGCGGTTGAGTGCATTGAAACAAGTGGGGTTTTATGACGCCACCCTGATCGCCGGAGAAGAGCCCGAATTGTGCGTGCGCTTGCGCCAGGGCGGTTGGCAGATCGAACGCCTTGATGCAGACATGACGTGGCACGACGCGGATATGACCCGGCTGGGTCAGTGGTGGCGGCGCAGCACCCGCGCGGGCCACGCCTACGGCGAAGGGGCGGCTTTGCACGGCGCCCCTCCTGAGCGCCACTGGGTGCGTGAAACCCGCCGTGCTTTGGTTTGGGGCGCGGGCCTGCCAATTGCAATTCTGGCAGGGGCTTTGTGGTGCCCTTGGGTGCTGTTGCTGCTGTTGGTATACCCTGCGCAAATGCTGCGCCTTGGCTTAAAGGACACTGGCGCTGATCGCTGGGAACGCGCCTTTTTTACAGTGCTGGGCAAGCTCCCCGAGGCACAGGGCGCGCTGAGCTACCACCTCACACGCTTGCGTGGGCGGCGAAAGAAAATCATTGAATATAAGTAGCTTGCGGCGTTTTAGTTGCGCCTCTGCTGCATGGCGCCCATCAGCTGCCTTGGCAAAATGGCAAAGCATTTGGCATAGCGCGGCACCAGACGGCGTGGGCTGGACAGGGCGCGCCACAACCACTCCATCCCGATGCGGCGCACGACCTTGGGCGCGCGGTGTTGGCGACCTGACAGAAAATCCAGGCCTGCGCCAATAGAGGCAAAGCCAACAGTGGGCGCAACCTGACGGCCACGGGCGGCAAAGGCCTCTTGCTTTGGCGCGCCAAGGGCCACGAAACACAGGCCGATGCCTTTGTCAGTCAACTGGTGCAACACCTTCAACGCCGCCTCGCCATCCGGGTCAAACCCCATGGGCGGCGATAGGATCAGCGCGACGTTCAGAGAGGGCACTTTTGTGCGCAGCGCGTCTCGTGCGGCCTCCAGTGCCTCTTGCGTGCTGCCGAAAAACCCCACGGGCGTGCCGACCTCTGCGGCCAGACGGCACAGGGGCAGCACCATATCCGAGCCGGGCATCAGCTCGACCGGTTTGCGCGCCAGCCGTGACAGTGCCACGATGGGCCACCCATCAGCCACCACCATGTCCTGAGCGGCGTAAGTGCGTGTAAACCCTTGGGAAGACTGCATTTTCACCAGATGGTCCAGATTGACCGTGGCCAGCGCAAACCCGTCTTGCGCGCTAAATCTGCGGCGCAATTCCTGCATCAAATCTGTGCGGGTGGGCATATTGACGGTGATCGTGACATCATGAAAGACAAACTGCACAGGCGTGTTCCGATACATAGGGGTCTTGCCCCTTTACCCTGCATTCATACAATCCGCCAAGAGCAGAGCGTGGTATCCGTGCCATGTAAACAGTGAAATCCCGCCCCGGAAACGGTTGGATGCAGGACGTGCGCTGTCATTCATGGTATCGTGCGCCGCAAAGCCAACACCAAGCCTAAATGGCCCCATACAGGACGTATTGCCACCTCAATGCCCAATGCCGTTGCATATCTGGCCCTGCTGGCCTGGCCAATTGTGTGTCTGGCGTTGTTTCGCACAACGACACCACAACGCGCGGTGATCTGGTCATTGTTGGCAGGCTATCTGCTGCTGCCGCCTTTGGCCGAATTTGATCTGCCGCTGGTGCCGGATATGGATAAGTTCGCCATTCCCAGCATCTGCGCCTTTGCTTTTGCGCTGTTCTACCTCAAAGATCCTGTGGCGCTGTGGCCACGTCTTTGGCCGGCGCGGATTTTGATGCTGGGCTTTGTGCTGGGGGCCATTCCCACAGTTCTTATCAACGCTGAACCGCTGATTTTTCAGGTCATGACCGGCAGTGACCCGATTGTGTTTGAAACCGATCGCCTGCCGGGATTGCGTACCATTGATGTGGCCTCGGTTCTGTCAAACCAGCTGATCGTGTTGTTGCCCTTGTTGTTGGGGCGCCATTATTTTGCCACCGATAAAGGCATGCACGAGCTGCTGCGCGCCCTGATGATTGCGGGCCTCGCCTATTCTGTGCTGGCCATCATCGAAGTGCGGCTAAGCCCACAGACCAACATCATTGTCTATGGCTTTTTCCAGCACAGTTTTGAACAAATGATGCGGTCGGGTGGTTTCCGGCCGATCATATTCTTACCCCATGCCTTGTGGGTGGCGCTGTTTTTCCTTTATGCGCTGGTCTCGGCCACTGCGCTGTTGCGCCAAACCGGGGCTGAAACCAAAACCAAAATGCTGTTGGCCACGCTCTATCTGGCCTGTGTGTTGCTGATGTGCAAAAGCCTGGCATCACTGTTGTACGCCATGGCACTGGTGCCGGTGATCTTCTTTGCCAGTGTGCGTGTGCAATTGATGCTGGCACTCAGCTTTGGAACATTGGCAATAGCTTACCCAATGCTGCGCAATATTGGGCTTGTTCCGCTGGATTGGATTTTGGCCCAGGCCGAAGCCATTAGCCCAGATCGCGCACAATCATTAGGCTATCGTTTTGGCAACGAAGAGCAACTGCTGGATCGCGCCAAGGATAAGCTGATGTTTGGTTGGGGCGGCTGGGGCCGTAACCTGGTGCATGAAATTGAAACCGGGCAGATCATCTCGATCCCGGATGGCCGTTGGATTTTGACCTTTGGAACCTATGGCTGGGTTGGATATATCAGTGAAATGGGTCTGTTGGCCTTGCCTTTGATCCTGCTTGGTTGGCTGGGTCGCAAGGGCGCTAAACTGGCCATCTCACCGCTTGCGGCGGCGGTGGCCCTGATTTTAGCGATCACCATGGTTGATATGCTGCTGAATGATACTTTGGTGCCCTTCGTGTGGCTGGTGGCGGGCGCTGTTTTAGGGTATGGTGAGCGTCTGTGGTTCAGCGAAGCATCGGCCCCCCAAAAGTATCCGATTTCAAAATCGGGGCCGGTTTTGGGCCGCGCGACACCGCCCAAAAAGAACCGAACCGTTCTAGTGCCGCGTTGGTTGCGTCAGGTAATCGCCACACGCATTTCGTGTGCTTATTGCGATACGCCCGGTAATTATGGCGTAATCAAGTGATTGTAGGCCAATGAGAAACGAACTGCGGGGAAAACTCCAAGCTTTTTCCACATTAAAAACAAGTTTTGTTGGTTCTATCTAAGGATTGTCGAAGCTGCCCCTAGGGAAATCAGGTTGAATCCTCTATATTCAACACGGGGGCATTTGCAGGTTAAGCTTATGTCGAATGCGCGTGGTGAGTTGGTAAAGAATAGTGAATCGCAATCGGCCTTGAGTGAGCCTATTGCGATTGTTGGGATGGATGTAGACCTTCCCGGCGCACCCGGCATCAATACCTTTTGGGAAAATCTGCGTGACGGCGTGGAGTCCATCCAGGCATTGGACGAAGAGGCGCTGTTGGCTGCGGGCGAAACACCCGACCGCCTGCACCACAAGAATTACGTCCCTTATGCCGCGCGCATGGCCGCATTTGATGAGTTCGACGCCGAGTTCTTTGGGTTTTCTGCCAAAGAGGCCGCGATCCTTGATCCGCAACACCGCAAATTTATGGAAGTCAGCTGGGGTGCGCTGGAAAATGCGGGGCATATGCCAGAGGCGTTCAACGGCCCGATTGGCGTTTTTGCTGGCTGCGGCATGGGAAGCTATTTCTATTTCAACCTGTGTTCCAACCCTGATCTGCTGGATGATGTGGGCATGTTCCTGTTGCGCCATACCGGCAATGACAAGGATTTCCTGGCCACCCGCGTCAGCCATATCCTTGATCTCAAGGGGCCCAGCATCAACATCCAAACTGCCTGTTCCACCTCACTGGTGGCGGTGCATTACGCCTGTAATGCCCTGCGGCAAGGCGATTGCGATATGGCGCTGGCCGGCGGGGTGACGATCGAGCTGCCCCATGGCCGCGGGTATTTGTTCAAGGAAAATGAAATTCTGTCACCGGATGGCCATTGCCATGCGTTTGACCACCGCGCCCAGGGCACTGTTTTTGGCAGCGGGGCAGGGTGCGTGGCGCTGCGCCGCCTGTCGGATGCCCAGGCTGATGGTGATCACATCTATGCCATCATTCGCGGGTCTGCCGTCAACAACGATGGGGCCGACAAGGCCAGCTATCTGGCCCCGTCAGTCGACGGGCAAGCGGGCGCCATTGCATCGGCGCTTGGCAATGCGGGCGTTACGGCAGATACGGTGGATTACATCGAATGCCACGGCACCGGCACGTATCTGGGCGACCCGATTGAGGTATCCGCCCTGACCGAGGCATTTCGCCAGACCACAGACCAAACCGGTTATTGTCGTATCGGATCGGTCAAAACCAACATTGGTCATCTGGACACCGCCGCTGGTGTGGCCAGTCTGGTCAAAGCCTCGCTTGGCCTGCACAACCGGCAAATGCCGCCCAGCCTGGGATATGAAGCCTCCAACCCCGTGATTGAGTTTGAGAGCAGCCCCTTTTCAGTCAACACCTCGCTGCGGGATTGGGACGGGCGCGGCACACCGCGCCGGGCTGGCATCAACTCGCTGGGTGTGGGGGGCACCAATGCACATACGGTGATCGAAGAAGCGCCAGATCGCCCCGCATCTGAGGAAGGCGACTGGCCATTCCATGTCTTGTGTATTTCGGGGCGCTCAAAATCGGCGTTGGAGGACAACTCCAAAGCCCTTGCCGCTCATTTGCGCGCCAATCCGGATCAGCCGTTGGCCGACATCGCCTGGAGCCTGAAAGAGGGCCGTCGCGGGTTTGACAAACGCCGCGTTGTGGTGGCTGAAACCCACGAAGAAGCCGCCACATTGCTGGAGTCTGCTGATACCCGCCGCGTGTTTACGCATGATCATCTGGGCGACAATCCTGAAACCATTTTCATGTTTCCGGGCGGCGGTGCCCAATACACCGGTATGGCGCGTGATCTTTATGAAACCGAGCCGACCTTTGCCGAATGGATGGACCGCGGTCTGATCATCTGCAAACCCAGCTGGAGTATAACATCCGCGCTTTGTGGCTGCCTGAGGACGGTGCGCGCGACGCCGCTGAGGCCAAGCTGAAACAACCCTCAGCGCAATTGCCCCTGATCATGATCGTGGAATATGCGCTGGCGCAATTGTGGATGTCATGGGGGGTAAAACCTGCGGCCTTGGTGGGCCATTCCATGGGCGAGAATACAGCCGCGTGTCTGGCGGGTGTCATGAGCTTTGAGGACTGCATTGATCTGGTGCTGTTGCGTGGCCGTCTGTTTGATACGGTGCCAAAAGGAGGAATGCTCAGCGTTTCATTGCCGGTTGACCGGCTGGACTCCCTTGTTGGCGATGATCTGGATATTGCCTCGGTCAATGCGCCGGAACTTTCTGCTGTCTCAGGGCCAGATGACAAACTGGATGCATTGGCTAAACGGCTGAAATCCGAGGACATAGATTTTCAGCGTGTAGCCATTGATATTGCAGCACATTCGCGGATGCTGGACCCGATTTTGGGCCATTTCCGTACGTTTCTTCAGGGGCTTACCCTGAAGGCACCGACCATCCCCATCATGTCAAACCGCACCGGGGCCCTGCTGACAGATGCCCAGGCCACTGACCCTGAATATTGGGTGCAGCAATTGCGCAACCGTGTGGAATTTGGCGCATGTATTTCGACCCTCGCATCCACGCCTTCGCGCGTATTTTTGGAAGTCGGCCCCGGCAAAGCACTGAGTGCGCTGACCCAAATGTGCCCTGATCTGAAACCGGGGCAGGTGATCAGCACCCTGCGCCATCCTGATCAGGACATCGCGGATGATGCCTATTTCCTAAGCGTGATCGGCCGCCTTTGGGCCTGTGGTGTTCAGGTCGATTGGGCGCAAATCTGGGGTGAGGCACGGCGCAATCGCGTGCCCCTGCCGCGCTATGTGTTCCAGCGCAAACGCTATTTCATTGAGCCGGGCAAAGCGGCAGTGGCGGATGCACCTTCTGCATTGATGCGTGCCGAGGATATGGCCGATTGGGGATACCGCCCCGTCTGGCGCCCACGGTTTGCTGATAGCACCTTTGCTGGCGACCAAGACCTGAATCGCACCAAGCCGATGAACTGGCTGATGTTCATGGATGACACCGGGCTGGCCGAGATTGTCGCTGATCAGCTGCACGCTGCCGGGCACAAGGTGGTGCGTGTCTGGCCCGGCGACATGACGGCGCAGATTGGCGAGGGCCGCTATACTCTGGCCGCTGAAATGGGCCGCGAAGCCTATGACACCTTGTTTGATCTGCTGAGTGAGGCCGACAGCCTGCCCGACCGTATCGGCCATTTCTGGGGTGTCACCGAGGCCGAAACCTTCCGCCCCGGCAGTGATTTCTTTGCCCGCAATCTGGAGCTTGGCTTTTTCAGCCTGATGCATCTGGGCCAGTCGCTGAGCTATGCAGATACCGACACGCCGGTGCATGTGAATGTGTTTACCAATGGCGCTGAACAGCTGCGTGATGAGGCGCTGCCTTACCCGGAAAAATCAATCATCGCTGGCCCCGCTGGCGTGATTCCACATGAATTACCCGGCGTGACGTGCACAACCGTTGATCTGGAGCTGCCCGAACGGGCAAAACGCGGCATCTTTTCGCGTGGTGGCGACACCAATGCACTGGCCCCGCTGGCCATGCGTGTGCTTGAGGATTTGCTGGCCGAACCGGGCAACGCGCAGGCGGTCTATCGCGGTGAAAAACGGTTTGAGAAACGTCACGAGCCGGTCGCTCTGGATCCCGCAGAAACACCAGCTTTCCGCAGGGGTGGCACCTATCTGATCACCGGTGGGTTTGGTGGTATCGGCCTGACCATGGCGCGTGATCTGGTCTCCAATTATGGCGCGAATGTTGCGCTGTTGTCGCGGGATGCCTTGCCCAACCGCGCTGACTGGGACAGCTATCTGGCCAGCCACGGCAAATCCGACCGGATTGCGCGCAATATTCGCCATTTACAGGCGCTTGAGGGCAGCGGCGGCACTGTCATCGCAGTCGCCGGGGACGTGTGCAACAGTCTGGATATGGCCCGCGTGGCGGGTGAAATTACCGCGCAGTTTGGCGCAATCAACGGCGTAATTCATGCCGCAGGCACCATTCAGGATGCGCCGCTATTGGCCAAGGAACCCGCGCAGGTGGAGGCGGTTTTTGCCCCCAAAATAACCGGCCTTCGGGTGCTGGATGACCTGTTTCCTGACGGCACACTGGACTTGATGGTGCTGTGCGCCTCCTCCTCAACTGTGACGCGCCCGGCAGGTCAGATCGACTATGCGGCGGCCAATGAATATCTCAATGCCTTTGCCAAATCCCGGCGAGGGGCCAAGACCCGTGTCGTGGCTGTCAATTGGGGTGTTTGGGCCGAAGTGGGCATGGCCGCCGATGCCATGGCCGCCCGTTTGGGCGAAGCCGAAACCGACGATTGGATGCCCGCAGGCCAACCCCTGCTGGATGAGCGTCAGATTGTTGATGATACGCATATTTTCCGCACCGCACTCAGCGCCAAACGCCATTGGGTGATTGACGGGCATCGTACCTCGGAGGGGGATGCGTTGATGCCCGGCACCGGGTATATTGAACTGGCCGCACAGGCGATGGCCGCCCGTGGTGACAGCCTGCCGATTGAGATCAGGGATCTGCATTTCCTGCGTGCAATGGATGTCACTGATGGTGATACGCGCGAAATGCAACTGCAGCTGAGCGGCACAGGTGCCTTGGAATTGTGCAGCTCCGCCACGTTGGATGGCCGCACGGGCCGCGTTTTGAATGCCCAAGCACAGGTAGCATCGTTGGACGATGCAATGCCCGAGGCGATTGACCTTTCAGCGGTTCTCAAACGTTGCTTGAAACGTGACGTGGCAAAAGACGGCGACCGCCTGCGCGCGCCCCAAGAGGCGCATCTGAAATTCGGGCCCCGCTGGCATGTGCTGCGCGAAACGGCGCTGGGCACAAACGAGGGCCTCGCCCGGCTTAGCCTGCCCGAGGCAAGCCGTGTGGATTTGAATGAGGGATATCTGGTGCATCCCGGCCTGCTTGACCCGGCGACGGGCTGGGCTATGCATTTGATTCCGGGCTATAAAGGCGGGCATCTGTGGGTGCCGCTGACCTATCAAAGCATCAAATTGCTGCGCCCCCTGCCTGGCGATGTGGCCAGTTGGGTGCGCCTGGCAGACCACGGCGACGGCTATGCCAGCTTTGACATCACGCTTTGTGATCCCGCAGGCAATATCTGTGCCGAGATCACTGGATTTCAGATGCAGCGGCTCAATGATCACGCGGGTTTTGGTAAATCCAACCCGCTGACGGCCCCTGAAATCAGGTTTGATGATACAGATCAATCTGCTCCCCTGTCGCCCGACGAAGACCGCCTGATGCACAACATCAGCCAGGGCATCCGCCCACAGGACGGGGCCGAGGCCTTGAGCCGTGCCTTGGCGCTGAACATGGCGCAAGTCACGGTGTCCTCGCTGGATCTGGCAGGGTTGGTTGCACAGGCTGATGCGGCAACTGCGCGTGATATCTCTGAGGCACAAAGTTTTGAGCGCCCCGATCTGGATGGCGATTATCTGGCCCCGCGCACCGCTACAGAACAGGCCTTGGCCGATCATTGGGCCAAGCTGCTGGGCGTCAATCCCATTGGGGTTGAGGACAGTTTCTTTGATCTTGGCGGGCATTCCCTGATTGCTGTGCGCCTGTTTGCGATGATCAAAAAGGATTGGGGTATCCAGTTCCCCATTTCGGTTCTGTTTGAGGCACCAACGATTGCCAAATGTGCCCAGCTGATTGACGAACGCACAGGCACCAGTTCGCTCCTTGCCGAGACGGGCACGTCAGAGCCCGAAGAGGTCCCGCGCAAACACGGTCACACCCACCTTGTGGCCCTCAACCGGGGCGAGGCGAAACACGCGCCGCTGTTCATCGTGGCCGGTATGTTCGGCAACGTGCTGAACCTGCGCCATCTGGCCCAGCAACTTGGCCCCGATCAGCCGGTCTATGGGCTGCAGGCGCGTGGCCTGATGGGCGAGGATGAACCACATACAACGATTGAGTCAGCGGCGTCTGATTATCTCGCCGAAATCCGCCAAATTCAACCCACCGGGCCTTACCTGTTGGGTGGCTTTTCCGGCGGTGGGATCACCGCATTTGAGATGGCGCAGCAAATCGAAGCGACAGGTGGAGAAGTGGCCTTGCTGGCGCTTTTGGATACACCTTTGCCAGTGCGCCCGTCTTTGTCGCGCCGTGACAAGGCATTGATTAAAATCGCAGAACTGCGCACCAAAGGCCCTGGTTACCTGAAGGAATGGGCGCTTAACCGGTTGCAGTGGGAACTGACCAAACGCCAGGCGCAGGGTGACGATGGACAAGGCTTTAACAATCACAAGATCGAAATGGCATTCCGTCAGGCGGTTGGAGAGTATCAACTGACCAAATGGAACGGTCGTATGATGCTGTTCCGCCCGCCATTGGACAAGCATTGGCAGGTCTCAGGCGGCAATTGGGTGAGTGGTGAGCGCGAGTATGTCTTTGATGACAACCAATGGACGCCATTTGTGCCCAACTGCGAGGTGATCGAAGTCACAGGCGATCATGACAGCATGGTTCTTGATCCCAACGTTGCTGTTCTGGCCCGGCATCTGTCGGATGAAATTGCCCAGCTGGCCAAACCGGCTGACTTGCGGCCAAAACCTGCGGCCTCCTCTAGTATCACAGCAGCGGAGTAGATGATTTGAGCACAGCGCGTATCCTGACCATCATCCTGAACTACCGCACGCCTGATCTGACGGTGAAGGCGGCCCAAGCCGCCTTGCGTGAGATGCAGAGCTTGGGGGGAGAGGTCGTGATCGTCGACAATGCCTCGGGCGATGGCTCGTTTGATACGCTGACCCAAACGGTGGCCGCATGGGATGCCGGTGATATGCTGCGCGTGGTGCAAAGCCCGCAGAATGGCGGGTTTGGGGCCGGCAATAACTTTGGCATGCGATTGGGTATGTCAGACGGCACAGCGCCCGATTTCTACTATTTGTTAAATTCCGATGCCTGGCCTGATCCCGGTGCGGTGCAGGCCCTGCTGGACGTTATGCACAACCATGCGCGCGCGGGGTTTGCTGGCTCACATATTCGTGGCACTGACGACGCACCCCATTGCACGGTTTTCCGCTTCCCCTCGATCACCGGAGAGTTGGAGGGCGCGGCACGCACGGGGCTGATCACACGCCTGTTTCCCAACTCAGTTGTCCCGATGGACATCCCTGCGCAGACCACCAAAGTGGATTGGACGGCTGGTGCCTCTTTGTTGATCCGGGCCGAAATGCTGAATGAAATNGGCCTCTTTGATGAGGCGTTTTTTCTCTATTACGAGGAAACCGAGCTGTGCCACCGCGCCAAACGCGCCGGGTGGGACACTTATTATGTGCCNGNCAGCCGTACTGTGCATGTCGGCTCTGCCTCGACCGGGCTNAAAGAATGGGCACGCACACCGGCCTATTGGTTTGCCTCGCGCCGATATTATTTCACCAAGGTGCATGGCCGCATCTATGCCGCTTTGGCAACACTGGCGCGCATCACAGGCTGCCTGATCTGGCGCCTGCGCCGGGTGATCTCGGACAAACCGATGGCTGACCCACCACATTTCCTGCGCGATTTGATCGCCCATTCGATGGGAGTAACGCGTCAGCGCGGCCCCAAACCTACCGTTAATCCGCACAACCACCCTGTCACGGAGGACAGCAAATGACCCATATTTCAACGGTTCTTCTGGGGGACGAATCCCTGACAGTCGGTTGTGGCGAGCATCTGCTGGATCAGGGCCACTCCATTGCCGCAGTGATCAGCACTGACACGGCTGTGCGCGATTGGGCCAAGGCCAAGGGCCTGCCTGTTTTGGACAGGATTGCCGATTTGCCGGGCACGCAGACGCAAGGCAGTTTTGACTGGTTGCTGAGCATCGCCAACCTCAAAATCATCCCCGATGAGGTGCTGGGGCTGGCGGCCAAGGGGGCGGTTAACTTTCATGACGGGCCATTGCCGCGTTATGCCGGGTTGAACACCCCTGCCTGGGCCATCTGGAACGGTGAAGCACAGCATGGCGTGACATGGCATCTGATTGAGGGTGCGGTGGACGAAGGCGATATCCTAGAACAACGCCTGATCGACATCGCCCCTGATGACACGGCGTATTCACTGAATTCCAAATGCTACGCCGCCGCAATGGAGAGCTTTCCCGCAGTTCTTGGGCAGCTCAGCTCTGACAATCTGCACCGCAAGCCACAGGATTTGACCAAGCGCAGCTATTTCGCCCGCGATGACCGCCCGGATCAAGCTGGCGTACTTGATTTTTCCCGTTCCGCCGCCGATCTGGCGCGACAGGTGCGTGCACTTGATTTTGGCGGGTATCGCAACCCGCTGACCACGCCCAAGATCATGCTAAAGGATGGCTGGCTGAGCATCAGCGCAGCGCAGGCCGAAGACACTATCAGCGCTTCGGCGCCCGGCACTGTGCTTGAAATCTCAGGCGACGGGCTGCGCGTGGCGACGGCGTCTGGCGTGTTAAATATCACCGGGCTGAAAGATGCCAAAGGCAATGCAGCCGACGCGGCAAACCTGCTCCAACCGGGAGAGGTTCTGATCAAGTCCAATGATAAAGATGCGTTGGACCAAGGCGCACTGAATGCCGCCCAGGCCGAGGCGTATTGGTTGCCCCTGTTGGTCGGGATGCAGTCGGCCCATCTGGCATTGGCCAAACACTCCCAAAAGCCCGCCGTTTGGGAGCGTTACGATATAGCTGAGGTATCTGTTGATCAGGGCGCCCTGGCAGCTGCTGTGCTGGCCTTTGCCCGGATGAGCACTGGCGAGGATTGTGCTGCCATTGCTTGTCCTGCATCGGCACTTACACTTGCATCTGAGCAGGCAATGGGCCTCATGTCCACTTGGGTGCCACTGAGTG
>JGI24025J20009_10001214_pt1 | contig 19658 bp, 24 predicted proteins | sample Cruoilmetagenom3_FD_20009 | JGI IMG/M metagenome (IMG submission 20009) | reverse complement strand
CAGAATCATCTCACCCTCGCTGTTTGTTACAGGGAGGTTAATAGGTTCGGATAATTACGCACTTATTACAGAAATAATTTAGTTATGTGACAGTGCCGGGGCGTTTTATTTCGATCAAAAAGAGAAGCCCGTTTTCTAAAGATTGAATCATAGAAGCCACCCAGAGTTCTAATTCTCTATGGGCGCAAGTTTCGACGCAAGGTGCGCTTTCATAAAATCGACAAAAGCGCGTATTTTTGCTGCCGGCTTACGCGCATTATGAAAAACGGCATATATACCTGTATCTTCTGATTCACTCCCCAGTTCAATTTGAACGAGTGCGCCTGACGCCAACTCATCCTGCACAAATATGTCAGGGCATATCAGAACACCTACACCGTTTATGCCCAATCCGATTGCTGCCGTTGCAGAATTGACGGTGAACTTTCCAGAAACTGAAACGCTAAATGGAACATCATCTCGAGTGAATTTCCACTGATCTGGTTGCTGGGAATTGGTATCCAATATGCACTCATGTTCCGACAGGTCATTCGGCACAATAGGGAGCCCCTCTCGCGCCAAGTAGTCCGGTGACGCGCATACAATGAGCTTGGTCGTCGCGATCTTGCGGGCGATAAGGACAGAGCTTTTCAGGTTTCCAATCCTGATCGCTACGTCAACTTTTTCTGCCATCAGATCAACAAAAGTATCAGTAAATTGAGCTCGGAATTTAATGTCGGGATAGGTCGCAGACAACGCTGACAGCGCATCTGCAAAATATATCTCGCCAAAGGTCACCGGCAGGGACACATTCAACACGCCACCCGGGTGGGCATGTTCATTGCGAACAAAATCACGCATATCATCGAATTCTTCCAACAAAGCCACGCATCGTGAATAATAGGCCAGTCCAATTTCGGTTTTATTCACTTTTCGGGTCGTGCGGTTGAGGAGCGAAACACCCAGATCGGCCTCGAGCGCCATAATATATTTGCTGACAAGTTGGGGTGTCACCCCAAGCCTACGAGCCGCAGCGGCAAAAGAGCCTTCTTCTGCAACAGCTACGAATGTCCTTAAATTTGAGATACTATCCATGATTATCAACATATCATTGATAGATAGTAATTGCATTCGCTATTTACGCCAGCCGCATCGCGCACCTATTTATCCTTCAAGCGTATACTAACAGGACTGAATAATGGCCGGCTCTTTGCTGCTTTTCACAGTAATTCTTCCCCTTTTGCTCGGCTGCGTGTTAGCAGGTATCGCATTTTTTACGCCTGCGCGGGTTGCGCTCTTAACGCTTGCAACTTTGGCTGCAATACTCTTCATTTACTACTTCCTAGAAGGCTTGCCGCCTCTGCCTCCGGTGTCCTCCAAACACAAAATATTTTACATATTCATCGTACTCGGGGTGGCTGCATCGGCCTCGCAAAAAATAAATACGACACCGCAAGTGCTGCTCACCATCGGATTATTGCTTGCAGCGCTATTTTGGATCGGCCAGCGGAAAATTAGCGCTGACCCATACCAGCTTGAGATATTTCTTGGCCTGCTTCCCGTTATTGGCGCAGGCATTCTGAGCGCAACTCCACAAGAGAACCGCCGGCAGGTATTCCTGTGGCCGAGTGCCTTTATTACCTTGGCGATTTCGGGGTCTTTGGTGTCTATTCTTGGTGGTTATATCGGGTTGGCACAAATGCTCGGCTCTTTTGCCGCTCTGTTTGGCGGGTTCTTGGCCGTGAGCTATGTGGCCATTTATTTTCTGGGCCGTTCGGCCACGCTTGCAAATATTGCAGGACTAAACTGGCTGCTAATGGTTGCGACCTCAACAATTTTACTTTCTATCGCCATCTTTGCAAACAAACTGAGCGCCGTTGCCTTTGTTCTGGTTTGCTCGGTCTACCTTACACCCTTTATCACCGCTCGCTTCGTTGGTGGCAAAAATTGGTGGACACCTTTTTTGATGGGCGGTGTCTCTCTCGTTCCTGCGTTATGTGCTATCGCATTCGCGTGGGCGTATTCACACTAACCACTATAACCTAAAATGAATGGAGATTTATATGACCAAATTCAAAGCCCTTAGCATGGCGGCTGCCCTGCTTCTATCGCCGATGACAACTGCGGTTTATGCCGCCGATTCATACGCTATCGACGAGCAACATGCCTGGATTCAGTTTGCGATTTCGCACGCGGGTTGGTCCAATGCCCGTGGCCAGTTTCGGGCTATAAGCGGCGGCATCGTATTTGACCACGATGACGTGACAAACAGCTCTGTAAATGTGGTTATTCAGGCCGAAAGTATTGATACCAACCTTGAAGCCCGCGATGAACATATTCGAAGCCCCGATTTACTAAATGTTGAGGAGTTCCCGACAATAGAATTTACGTCTACCAGCATTGAGCAAACCGGCGACCGGACCGCGCTGATAACAGGCGACATGACCCTTGTCGGCACGACCAAAAGCGTTGTTCTCGATGTGGTTTGGGGGGCAGAATTCCCGCTACCATGGGACGCAGCGACTATAAAAACGGGCTTCTCAGCGACAACCAGCATCAATGGCGTGGACTTTGGGATCAACAAATTGGTTGATTTTGGCCTAGGTCCCAACATCGATATTGTCATGGATATCGAAGCGGTAAAACAATAGGTTCAACGAACCCTTTCAAGCCAACATCAGTACAAGGGCGGGCATCGTCAAGTTGACGGCCCGCCATCACCTTTCTAAATATCACGCATGACAAAACGCAAGAATTTCCCTGGCTTTAAAGGCCACCTGTCGTTGTGCCCTTAATTATGACCCAAAAACACATTTGGGCCGTTTCTGGTCATTTTGTGCCCTTAATTGTGGCTTATCCACAAGTTTGGGTCACAATTAAGGGCACAAGGCACCGCTCAATGTGCGTTCAGAATCTCGTCAGCACGCCTAAGGAGCTTTTTGCGATCTGCGCCATATCCAAGTTCTGCAATTGCTTGGAGTGAGGCAAGCTCGTATTTGGTTTTCGACCTGGAAATGGGGATCGACGAAAGATCACCCGAATGCCTCGCGCCAAGCGTTTTGGAATTAACAAACTTCTCTGCCTTGCTACCAAGATTGAAAAATCTTTGCCTTAATAAACGCTTGTTTTCAAAGGTCCGATAAATACGTTTTCGAGTGGTAAATGACGAATTCGCAATCAGCCATGCGGCTTTTGCGAGTGGATAGTTTTGCACTTCCGAGATCGCGGCAAGGCAGAACAACCGGTCGTAATAGTTCCCCGAAAAAAGAACAGAGTCAGGGCTGTGAATACAAAGATAGGCGGTGGAAAACCGGAGAGCCGTTTGCACGCGCCGCAGGTCCTTCGTGTTGTTCGTTTGTACTGCCCGGGCCAATACTTTAGCCCCCTGCCCGGCTTTCTGGATCAATTGCTTAGTAACGGGTTCCTTAGCCGCCCGGCCTAGGTAGAGTGGCGTAAGCCGGTCACCACATTTCTCACAATAAAGGCTCCAGGCAAAGCGCCAGTGGCGAAGTTCAAAACCCTCGTTACCGGCCGCTGCCCGGCAACTGGGGCAGTCTTGAAACGGCTGCGTTGCAATGAACGGGTTAGTGTGGATGTCGAATTTAGGCAGCGCCATTTTCCGGATATGGTTTGTCTGAATGCGTCCCGCCAAGGCGAGCGCTTCAACCCAGACATTTGGTAAATCCTGATCTAGCGCTGAATTCGAAACATCCGGTATACCCACGTGCTGCAACAACTCCCGTGCATCGCAATAGTTTGCAGATGCCAGCCGGCCAACCCAGCTTGACAACAGTTCATCTGGCAATGGTGTAATAGTTTTAGGGAAAGGGCGCAGGTTTCTAGCGATCAAAAATCAGCCGGGTGAAGTCGGTGTTCGACCCAGGAATGGCGGGACCAGGTTGGCTGCCAGTTAAGGATATCATCGTCCGTGATTTGCTCCTCACCGGTTTCAATTGCTTCAACAGCAAGAGCCTTGATCATTGTAAATATTCGAGACGTCACCCCACCGGTGATATTTAGAATGCGACGCAGCGAACTTATCCTCAAGTTGGACGCATTTTTGAGCTGCATTGCGGTTATCAAAGTTTGAATAAGACGGGAAAATTCAGCATCGTCCTCCCAAATTGGCAGGAGGTGTTCATCCATCCTGCGGGCCAGCTGAACGTCACCGCGAAGCGCATCGACCGCCTCGTTAACCCCAAAGCAAACCAGAGAAACGCCCAGATCATTTGCGATGAAACGCAGCATATTCAGAAACCGGCGCTGCTCGCGGTAGGTGCCCGACAATAGGTTGTGCACTTCATCAATTATGATCATCCGCAACCCAAGATCCCGAAGATAATTAAGTACCCGAACTTCAAGTTCCGCGATCGTGTGGCTACGAGCAACAGGGGCGCCAATCGCGGCTAAAATATGCAAATAGAACCGCCGCTCATCGGGAGCTGGCGGGGCTTGCAACAGGAGTAAAGGCGTTTGAATTACGCCATTTTGTTCATCGTATTTAGCGGGATATTGAGCCTGCATCTTTCGAGCAATCATGGTTTTGCCAATTCCCGAACTCCCATAAACCAACAAGCCAGGCATACGTGCCTGTCGCGGGGCCTCCATCAGGGCGTTTAGGCGTTGCAGGACTATCTCTGCACGGCCAAACCCAATCCAACTATCGGTATTAATTCTTGTTATACGGGGGGTTTACTATCATCAATTTCTTCGACCTCAAATGTTGGCAAATCTTTGTTGCTTGTATCAATTGCAAACATCCTATTCGAATTTGGAGGCTCATTTGAAGAAGGTATTTTGCCGTTTTGCCCTTGCCGTTCTCGTTCCATTTTAGCGGCTCTGGTTAACCGTTTTGAGCGCTCCACCACGCGACGCTGTTCCAGAACATAGGCAAATAAATTGGCTTCGTTCGATGCCTTCCCGCTTTCATTTAATGCCTTGCTTGCCTCACGATGTTCCCATAGCGAAATCTTCGGACGCTGCAGGTCCCGATAACGTGCTTCAATCACTCGGTCGTCAGGACACTTGATCCAGATTCTTGATAAGTCACGTGGGTCATATTTGACGATCACTGTCCCTTTTAGCCGACCAATAAGGGCTCCGAACGCATCCGACCAATAACGAATATTAAACAAATGCACACCATCTCGCCGGAGCTTACGCTCCAGGCCCGGGTAAAAACTGATACTGAATGCTTTTGCATCATTAGGATGTCGTATGACCGCCTCGCTCTCAAGGTCTTCCCACTTGGACAATGGCGTTTTATTTATACCCCGATGTTGTGTGCCGTGATAGCGGCAGACTTCAAGTGCCAACCAATCTTCAAACTCGGCCAGAGTCATTGTCGCCTGATCCATACTGTCATATTCGCCGCGAGCTTTTGGCGATGCTTCGGTCGTGCCGGGTAGTAAATGCACCGCACCCATTTTGGTGCCAATCAGCCGTTCAATATGCCCACCATAATGCGGGCGGCCGGGTGGGCGGAAATCCAGCTCAATGCCCCATTCGGCGCAGGCCTGTGAAAAGGCGCGAGAATGGAATTCCTTTGCATTATCTACATGAATTTTGTGAGGCAATCCCCGGGATGGCCCGCGGTGAAGTGGCTCTTATCCATCGTTGCATGCTCGAGACAAAGCGCCACTGAAAGGGTCGAGGGCGCATCGAAGGTAATGTAGAACCCGGTAACAACGCGTGTAGCAACGTCGATTGCGAATGTTACCCACGGACGACGAAAGGCCTCTCTGTCAATGCTGTCGACCAGAATTATGTCTGCAAGAGTGTGATCGATCTGAACAATATCTAGAGGCAAATCTGCAGTGAACTCCCCCGCAATTGCCGAGAATTGTTCCCGCGCAGCCTTAGCGCCCTGCCGCTTACGAACGACATTCCGTTGATCCATCGCATCCAGGCGGGCCTTAATCGTTCGCCGTGTTGGGGCCGTGAACCCGCAATCCAGACACTCCAGTCGGATTTCCTGTACGATCCTTGAAAGGCTTGGCCGTTCCTGAACCAGAAATCTGTCCTGTAGATTTGTGTCGATAATGTCCTCAACATTCGTGTTCAGCCGCACCCCACCTTTTTTTGGACCGCGTCCAAGAGGTTCCAGGGCACTGGCTCGACCATCACCTTTTTCCAGGCGACGAAACATGCGCTTGGCTGTGCTCAAACTAACACCCATCGTCTCAGCTGCATGGGCCAATTCAGCTGTCAAAGGCGGTTGGTCATTCTTTCTATACAGCAACGGCCGAAGCACGTTGGCGCGCTCAATCGCCAAAGCACGCTGGTCATCCGTTTTGTCGATACTATTACCCATGAATATTACCAAGATTCCCAGAGTTCGCCCAAAAGTTATCCACACGACACATCAGGTCAATAACTAGGGCACAAGTTCACAATTAAGGATACAGGGTCATAATTAAGGATACAGGGTCATAATTAAAGGCACAACTCTTTCATTGAAAATAAACAACATTTTTATTCATAATTAAGGGCACAACGACAGCCACGGCGCCAATTAGAACAGGTCATGTAGATGCTTGTTCTCGCAGATTGGTCCCGAGGGGTAGGCAGTGGCTTCCTTTTGCAGGAAAGCCCAGGAAAAGCATAAGACAAGCTCCTAGTAACTGTATTAAGTCACGTCACGCCAAATAGTGTTTTGGCCAGTAATGCGGCTTCTTTCACTAGTATTTCGCACTTGCAGCGAACTTCCGCTCTCCGCCCTTAATGTAGCCATCTTCCCAAGGAGAACCGGCCTAATGCCGGTTTTCCTTTGTCCTTTTGGGGGGCAAAACTTGAAAGTAGCCTTCCGACTAATATTGTCAGATAGCTCATTCGGTTTTGAAGGAGGTTAGTGATGGCGTTAGTCGAGGAGGTTTGCGCAAATCCAGCAAACGAGGGTCTTAGACGCATCCTAGCTTTCAACGCATTGCGAAAAATTGTTCAAACTCTTTTGCCCCGCTTTGTGAAAACGTCACCACGCGGGTCTTTTGATCTCGTTTCGCCCAAGACAGCTCCTCAAAGCGGCTCAGAAAGGCGCGACCAAGACTGCCTGCCAAATGCGATCTGCGTTCGCTCCAGTCCAAACATTCACGACAAAGGGGTGTTCGTTTGGCGCGCAGGATGCTGAGGTCAATCTGGAAGCCGGTTGTGAACTCTACACCCGTCTCGGTTAAGATCAAATCTCCACCATCCATAGCCAGATGCCCTTGTGCCATAAGACTATCGAACATTTGTGTCCCCATATCTCCGGCCAAGTGGTTGTAGCATACTCTCGCTTTGCGCAGCTCGGTATCCTTTGGGCCCGTGCGCGTGCGCAGGTGGCCAGATCCGGCGGCTAGTCCCATTAGTCCTTCCAGGACATGCGCCACGTCGTCGTTCGCCAGAGAGAAGTATTTGTGTCGTCCCTGCTTGCGGGGCCGCAGCAACCCGCCCGCGTCCAGCTTTGACAGATGCGAACTGGCAGTTTGGATTGTCACGCCCGCCTCTTCGGCCAACTCACTGACGGTCAGTGCTTTGCCACTCATCAGGGCGGTCAGCATGTTTGCGCGGGCCGGGTCACCTATTAACGCGGCGATATGAGCTATATCAGGACCTTCTTTCATACTTCGACCGTAGTCGAACCATCTCCACGTGGCAATAGGCTAGAAACCAAAGAACAGTCTTGAAAGGAAATTACCATGCTGACCTGTGTTATCCGCTACCATATCGACCCGAGCAAAAAAGCCCAGTTTGAGGAATACGCCCGAAATTGGGGGCAGGCCATCCCACGTTGTGGTGCTGATCTGGTCGGCTATTACGCCCCACATGAAGGTTCCAGCACATTGGCCTATGGCATATACAATGTGGCGAGCCTTGCGGATTATGAAGCCTATCGCTCCAGGCTGGCCAATGATCCGCTTGGCCGGGAAAATTACGAGTTTGCTCAGAAAGAGAAGTTCCTGCTGCGCGAAGATCGAACTTTTTTGAAACTGGTGTCCACGCCACACGGCCCGGATGCGTCATGATGATTGCCGTTATTTTTGAAGTTGAACCGGCGGAAGGTCGCAAAGATGAATATCTCGACATCGCTGCTGAAATGCGCCCCATGCTGAACCAAGTGGACGGTTTCATCTCGGTCGAGCGGTTCCAAAGCCTGACGGACCCGCGCAAAGTCCTGTCGCTGTCTTTCTTCGAAAACGAAGCGGCTGTAACGCAATGGCGGACCCTGAACGCGCATCGCGGCGCACAGGCCAAAGGCAGGGATGGTGTTTTTGCTGACTACCGCCTTCGGATCGCGAGCGTGGTTCGTGACTACGGTATGTTCGACCGCGTGCAGGCCCCGATCGATAGCAGAAAGGCGCATACGCAATGACCTCCCCAAATTTACGAACAGAACTGCTGTTGCTAGCCCTTCTTGCGCTCCTTTGGGGGTCGTCGTACTTGTTCATCAAGGTCGGCGTAACGGAGATTCCTCCGATCACGCTCATCGCACTGCGGGTTCTGGGGGCAGCGATCTTTCTGGTGATTGTCATGGGGGTGCGTTCCGAGAGATTTCCACGCGACGCTAAAACATGGAGGATGCTTTTGATTCAGGCGTTCTTCAACAGCATTGGCGCATGGACTGTTCTGGCGTGGGGTCAGCAATATGTCGATTCAGGGCTGGCGAGGGTATTGCCAAGTTGTTTATCGTGGGTTTTGATGATCTGGATGCGCTGAATGCCTGGCTAGGTACCGCGTAACATCAGGGGCTGGGTCAAAATGGTCACCTAGCGCCCTCGGCCTTGCCGATAAGCCGCGCGCGGATCAGGCCGCTGAGCCAATCAATCACATAGACCATGGCGATGATCAAAAAGATGATCGACCACGCCTCGTTCCAACGATAAGCGCTGATGCGGTCCGACAGCAAAAACCCGATGCCCCCCGCCCCAACAATGCCCAAAATTGTGCCCGACCTGACGTTGGATTCGAAATTATAAAGCAAGATCGACAGGATCACCGGATTGACCGTCGGCGAGATCGCAAAACGGATCTGCTGCATCCGTGACCCTCCTGAGGCCCGCACGCCGTCAACCGGCTTTTCCGACGTATTTTCTAACGCCTCGGAAAACAGTTTGGCGAAGGTCCCGACCTCGCTGACGGCGATGGCCAGCACGCCCGGTAGCGGCCCCAACCCAAAAGCGCGGATAAAGATCAATGCAAGGATCAGTGTTTCAAACGCGCGAATAAGGTCATAGCTGCGCCGCACGCCGTGGCGCAAAAAGCTTAGTCGGTTGATGTTTTTGGCCCCCAAAAACGATAGCGGAAAGGCTATGACAGCACCCAAAAGCGTGCCCAAAAATGCGATAGCCAGCGTTTCGCCCAGGCCGTTCAGGATTTCGGAAAATTCCGCCCAAGACTTCCAGATATAGGGAGGGAACATAAAGCTCAGCACCCGCCCAAGGCGGCCAAGGCCGGTCCATATCCGCTCAGGTGTGATGTTAAAATCATAAATACACCATGCAAACAACCCCAAAAAAGCCAACCAAAGTAGCCGCTTACGCCATAACACCGCGGGTGGGTCCCTAAATGCCAGCGGCACGCGGCCTTTTGCAGCGCGTATATCTTCGTCGGAAATGCTCATGATTTTACTCCTAGCCCGATAACCCGATGGCGCAGTTTTTCAGAGCCATAGTCGATGATGACAACCGTGACAAAGATGATGACAAACAGCGCTGAAAGGTCGGTATATTCTTGAAAACTCATCGCGGTGCGGAATTCTTGGCCCAGACCGCCGGCGCCAACGTAGCCAATGATCGACGAGGCCCGCACGTTGATCTCAAACCGCAACAGCGTATAGCTGATGATATTGGGCAGAACTTGCGGCACAACACCATATCGGATTCGGTCAAACCATGTGCCACCCGCAGCTTTGATTCCGTCAAGCGGCCGCATATCGATGTTTTCGTTAACCTCGGAATAAAGTTTGCCCAAGGCTCCAGTTGCATGCAGCCCGATAGCCAAAACCCCTGCCAGCGGCCCCACAGAAAAGCAAAACACAAAGATCAGCGCCCAGACGAGTTCGGGCACGGTCCGCGCGAGTTCTAAATAACGCCGCGTGATCCAATACACCGTTTTATTTGGTGTAAGGTTCCCTGCCGCAGGAAAAGACAATATAAAGCCGCCGACAACACCCAATGATGTCGCCATAAAAGCAATCAACACTGTTTCTAACAACAGCTTCATCCAGGTTTTCCAACGCCAGAACCATTCGGCCATATCCGCGTCAAGCGTGTCCCATCGCAGCACCGGTATGGTCTTTGCAATATATTCGCCCAGACGTGGTATGCCCGCCGGAATAATCCAGCGCCATTCGCGCGATCCATCCGGCATTGACACCTGTGTGATTTTGAAAAAGTCGGTCAGCCACGTGCTAAAAAAGAAAAGCACGATAAACAGCGCGCTGCCGATCAGCCATGTGCGGCGTGATTTTGACCGAGCCGCCGCAAATTCGGTTTCAAACTCGGGAATGTCTTGGGGAGGCGCGGCAAATTTGGTAATTGCTGACATGATTTATCCTGATGGCAAAAAGGGATGGGCAACATTGCCCATCCCCCATTTTTAACGGCGTTATGAACGACGTTGTTTTTTCAACCACTCGCGCATGTCAACGATCCACTGGTAACGTGTGTGGTCAACTTCGATCCAACCATGCTGGGTTGATTCGTCGCCGCCAGACATTTCGCGAAATGCCTCCGGGTCTTTTTCCGGAATTTCCATGATAGCGGTCCGCATCGCATCAACCAGACCTTGGGGCAGGTTTGAGCGTGCGGCCAACGGGCCGGATGTTATCTCGGGTGACTTCCAGATTGGGCAAGCTTCGCCTTCGTCAATCATGCCTTTGGAAACCATCCGCGAGATGATGCCATTGGTTTCGTTGGTCATGTAGGTTGCTGCGGCATCAAATGTGCCGTTAACAACGGCCTGAACACCAGCTTCGTGTGACCCTGAAAAAGGGATCGCAGCGAAATATGTTTCTGGGTCAAGCTCTTTAGCAAGGTTGAAATAGGGAACCGCAAAGCCAGAGGTTGAATCCGGGTCCGCAAATGCCAGGACTTTACCTTCGAGTGAGGCCAGATCATCCAAGCCACTGTCGCAACGGGTTACGATGATTGAATAATAGCCAGTTGAGCCATCATTTTGCACACGTGTTACCAGTGGCATAACACCACCGTCTGTAGCCGTATAAGCCGCCGCATAAGACGAAGAGCCAAAAAAGGCGAATTCGATTTGATCAGCTGCGATGGCCTGAATAACGCCATCATAGTTGCCCGCAGTAAATATTTCGACCTCAATACCCAGCTCGCGCTCGAGGTAAGCTTCGAAAGGCGTATAGCGCGCGATCCGGTCTCTTTCATTTTCGCCCGACAAAATGCCAAACTTGACGACTTGATAGTCTTCGCGCCATTCTTGGGCCATGGCCGGAACTGCAATAAGTGCCGCAAGGGCGGTGGTGATAAGCATACGCATTGGGGTTCTCCTGATTTGCGTTTGGGTGATTTTCAGGCGGACACAGCAAATTTTTGCGTCGACGTGACCGCTTCGTTAAAACCTTCAAGGCCCGCAATGCCATAGATATCGCGCACGACAACGTCGGTCAGCTCGGCGGCTGTGCCATCAAAGAATATCTGTCCGTCACGCATGGCAATAATACGGTCGCAATAGGCGCGTGCGGTATCAAGTGTGTGCAGATTAACCAAAACGGTGATTCCGTCATTTTTGTTGATCAAATTCAGGCCGTCCATCACCAGCGTCGCGTTCATCGGATCAAGCGAGGCGATCGGCTCATCCGCCAGCATTATTTTGGGGTTTTGCACCAAGGCTTTGGCAATCGCCACCCGCTGTTGCTGTCCGCCCGAAAGCGTGCCCGCGCGTTGCAATGCCTGGGGCACCAGACCAAATCGGTCCAACGCTTGGATGGCCATGGCGCGTTCTTCATCGCTAAAATGCATCGCCATTGAGCTGAGAAAACCATGATCAGCGATGCGCCCGATTAGCACATTGGTCAGCACGTCCAACCGTTCCACCAGATTAAACTGCTGAAAGATCATCGCACAATCTTGCCGCCATTCGCGCAGGGCTTTGCCCTTTAGCGCTGTGATGTCGCGCCCCTCAAACGAGATTGTCCCCGAGCTGGGATCAACCAACCGATTGATAAGTCGCAGAAGGGTTGATTTCCCAGCCCCAGAGCGGCCGATGACGCCAACGAATTGCCCCGGCTCGATAGAAAGCGATACGGAATCAACCGCGCGGGTTTCGCCAAAATGGCGTGAGACAGACGTTAGGGTCAGGGTCGAGGGCATGGTAATTCATCCGGATGACTACGTTCGCCTAGACGCTACGCGGCCCTTGTGACACTCAGTTGACACCTACAAAAAGGTTTTCTGACAAGCCTTAAGCCATCACGTTTTTGTTCACAGGCAAGGTGTCAAACACGCTACTGGCATAGATCATTTCACCTGCTCTATAGCTACAAACAACCCGCGACCCATCTTTAACGACAATCAAATCCGCACGTTTTCCAACCGCGATCTCGCCGCGATCGGTTAAACCCAGCGCATGGGCGGGATTGACTGTCGCCAGCCGCGCCGCGCCGGCCAATCCATCGGGGTCCGTCTTGGCCAAAACCTTGATTGCGGGCAATATCGCCGCCGGGTGATAATCAGCCGCCAAAATATGTAGCAGACCCTGAGCGTGGGCCTCTCGGGCTGACAAATTGCCAGAATAGCTTTGGCCGCGCATCGCGTTTGGCGCCCCCATTGCTGTCATCATACCCTTGGCCCCACCGGCGCGCGCGGCAGCTAATGTCACCGGAAACTCTGAGATTACCGCACCTAAATTCGCCATCAGCCCGGCTTTTTCGGCGCTGTCGTCATCATGGCTGGCCAGCGCAACACCGTGTTTTTTGCACAGGTCCGACACCGCCACCATGTTTTGCAATATTTCCGCAGCGGGGCGGGTGCGTTCGGCTATTTTGGTGGTGATAAACCCGCGCGCCTCAGCCTCGGAAACCGCCATTTGTGCGGCTTTGTTTTTCACATGGATTTCGATGTTACGAAATTGGCCCTGCCCCGGTGTGTGGTCCATCAACGAGACCAGATCAACCTGACCATCTGCCAGCAATTTCGCCAGAACCTCAACCGCGTTGTCAAATGTAATGTCAAAACGCGCATGAATTTTGTGGTCAACACGGCACAGCGCCTTGGACGCATGCAGCGCGCGAATCACGTCACTGGTATGCGCAAACGAGCGCTGTTCACTCTCTGCCACGCCGCGCGAAAACGACACTGCCGCATAAGCCGTGGTCACACCCGCTGCCGCCAGCCGGGCATCCAGATGGTTTAGCGCGACCTCAATGGGGAACTGAACACGAGCGCGGGGTTCCATTTCAAGCTCGATCATGTCGCCATGCATGTCGATGAAACCAGCAAAAAGCTCCATCCCGGCGCCGTTTAGGCCACCAGCCACCGGGTGCGCAACGATCTCTGCGATCATGCCGTTTTCGATACGGACCGACCCGTTCGGAACAACCCTATCCGCCAAAACCAAGTTAAAATCAGATAACCACATCATCACGCACCACTTCAGTTTGAGTTTCCGGAGTCAGGTCTATCACCCGGTCGATTAGCTTTTCCACGTCGCCGGGATGGTGGAAAACCCCGATCATCGCCGTGCCGCCAGATTTTAGATCCGCCAGCCGCGTCACAAGCGCGGCGCGCGCATTGGCATCCAACGAGGCTGTGGGTTCATCCAGCAATAACAGTTTTTGCGGACGGATCAGCGCGCGCGCCAAATTAACCTTTTGCTGCTCGCCGCCAGAAAATGTAGTGGGGTATGCCCGCCAAAGCTCAGGCTTGACGCCAAAGGTTTCAAGCCAATGACGGGCTTGATCCAGCGCGTTTGTGGCATTGACCCCCGCCATACGCAGCGGCTCAGCCACAACGGCCTCAGCACTCACGCGCGGGCGGGCCAGCAGAAACTGAGTAACAAAGCCGATTTCGGTGCGGCGCAGATGGGCAATGTCGACATCTGCGGCCTGTGCAAGATCGATCTGCCCATGATCAGATTGAAACAATATCTGACCGCTTTGCGCCAGATAGCTGCGGTATAACGACCGCAACAAGGTTGACTTGCCCGCACCATTCGCGCCTTTTAGCAGAACAAATTCGCCGGGATCAACGGTGAATGAAACATCAGCAAAAGCCTGCATTTTGCTGCCCAGATGATGCATAACAAAGCCTTTGGTCAAGCTGCGGATATCAAGAACATGTGTCATAGTTTTGCATGCACCAATTGTTGTGTATAAGCGTGCTGAGGGTCCTGAAAAATCTGATCTACCAGACCAGCCTCAACCACCTCGCCGCGCCGCATTACCATTACCCGATCCGCCACGGTGCGGATCACTCCCAGATCATGGCTAACGATCACCATGGTGATCCGCCGTTCCTGTTGCAGCCGTTTGAGCGTATCCAGCACCAGCGCTTGTACCGAAACATCCAGCCCCGTCGTTGGCTCATCCAGTAACAACAAGGCCGGTTCCAACGCAATTGCCTTGGCCAGTTGCACACGTTGCTGCATACCACCCGACAACTCAATGGGCGGCGCATCCAGACGTTCCAGTGGAAATTCAGAGGCCGCCAGCGCTGATTTAGCCTTGGCGCGCAGGGTGGCAAAATTGCGCTCCCCTGCGACCAGCAATCGCTCAGCAACATTGCCTGAACTTGAATGCCGCATCAGCAGCCCGTGATGCGGGTTTTGATAAACAATGCCGATCCGCGTTGCACACAGCATCCGGCGGGCAAAGCGATCCAGCTCAAACAGATTGCCCGATACATCCGGCAGGTCCAGCGTGTAAGTGCCACTATCTGGCGTTTCCTCTAGGTTCATCATCCGCAACAGCGTTGATTTGCCAGAGCCGCTTTCGCCAACGATCCCCAGAACTTCGCCGGGATAGACCAAGGCCGAAACCTGCCGCAGCGCCTGAACCGAGCCGTAATTCTTATCCACGTTGCGCACCACAACCAGTGGTTTAGTGGTAACGATGCGGGGCGCATCCATCACGCGGGTCATTGGGTCATCTCCCCGTCTTTATACCATGTCTCGCCAAATTCCACGTCGTCACCTTCGCGGTTTTGGATGGTCTTGACGCCATAACTGCTATCGGAAACCTCATAAGTCGAACTTCCGTCCACCTGCGGAATTTCGTTCATGAAAAAACCTTTCGCGGTTGAGCGGCTGCATGTCAGCCCGCCGTGATCCTCGACGCGGTAAGGCACATCGTCAAACACTAGCGGTTCAACACGCGTAAAGGGCGGCACCGCAAAAATGCGTTTTTCACGCCCTGCGGATAGGATCGACAGATGCTTGGCCATGTTCAGCTTGGGCACATCCCAGCGCGGAATCGGCGAGGGCGTCATGACATGCCGACCATTAACCAGCGACGGATAACCCGCCCCCTGCATCACCCGCCCCGAGCGCACGATCTGCTCATAGAGCTGCAACCACATCCGCCCATAATCAGCATCGGCGTGCATTTGCCGCGCTATCGACATATTTGGCTGAACCGAGCGCAAGGGTTCAGGGTTGGGGACCTGTAAGACCAATATCTGATCTTCGCGCATGATTTCTTCAGGGATACGGTGGCGGGACTGGATAAGATCAGCCCCGAGCGTATCTAGGGTCACAGGCGCGCCGGATACCAGCGCCAAAAACCGCCGGATTGAGGCGGCATTCACACTGTCATCAGCGCCTTGATCAATTACTTTGACCCGCAGTCGTGGGTTCAGCAGCGTTAGCGACACCTGCAATCCTCCCGTCCCCCAGCCGCGCGCCATTGGCACTTCGCGGCTGGCATAAGGCATTTGGCAACCGGGCACCGCCACGGATTTTAGCATCTTGCGGCGCAGCTCTCGTTTGGCTGAGGCATCAAGAAACCCATAGCTCATCGGTTGCCACGGTTTTGTCAGGGACTTTAGGCTCATTGTGCTGGCTCCGTGCCTTTGGCGGCTTTTTTGGCCTTGGCATCACGCATCGCGTCCAGCGAAGACTGGAAAGTCACATAATGAGGCAGTTTAAAATGGATGCAAAAGCCAGAGCTTTCGACGCCTTCGGTGTGATACAAAAAGAACTCTTCTTCAGTGGCCGTGCCTTTGGCGGCACCCTTTGTGTTCAAATCAAGCGTGGCCGCGGCAATACATTTGACCTCGTTCCAGCCAAGCGTGGCGGCAAAGCCAAGCTCCAGCTTTTCGCCCTTCTTTGAGACAACCTCAGCTTGGCTCACCTTCACCCGTCCAGCGGAAAACGACGTGCCGCGCGGGTGTTTCACCATGACCTCAGCTTCAGCCAGCCGCAGCTCATTAACCGTCGGATGCGCCTGCCCATAGCCGCGCATCGCTGCATAGCCAAGCGCCAAAACACCACCGGTTTCCGCTCGCGCTAGGCTTTGCAATGTGTGCGCACGTTTGGACGGAAACAACAAAGGTTCGCGAGTTAAATCGGGGATGTCATTGCCCTGCACCGGTTCGATCGGTGGCAAATCCAGCAGGTCATTTTCAGCCTGCCAGGCGCTGACCGAAGGTTGGTGCGCGGGGGCGGCACATACACTTGGCACTACGTTATTTGGCATAAACGGGGTTCCTGTCAAAACATCCGTCGCCAAAATGCGGTGTGAATAATCTAGCGTTGGCCCCAGAACCTGCCCGCCAGGGATGTCTTTAAATGCCGCTGAGATGCGCCGATGGGTAAACAGGTCTTTTTGCTGAATCGGTCCCGCCACGCTTAGCCGGGGCTGGGTTGTGCGCCAAGCGCGCAACAGCAAAACCGCCTCATACAGCTCACCTCCGGTTTGTGCTAGCGCCAGCGCCGCCAGATCTTCGTCATAGAGCGAGGCCTCGCCCATCACCCGGTCCACCAAATATGGCAGCGCATGGCGCAATTCTGCAACGCGCGCCTGATTGATCTGGCCCATGTCGCTGCGAAAAAGCCGTTCGGATTGTTCAATCGCGCGCTCACCGCCACGGGTTGCAACATAAGCCATTAAAGCACCTCAACTTTGGTTGAACGGGGAATGCCGACCACCTGCGCACCGTCGCGCAGGAACAGATCAAACCCCATAGGGTAACGGCTTAGCGTGGCGCGGCACTGCCAAAAACCCGCAGGTAACCCGCCGATACGCAACGCCAGCGCGCCGTCAATGCCAGGGCCGCAAAGCTGCACTCGAGGGCCACGGTCCAATGTGACTTGCAACACCACCGTCGCGCCGTCATCAGGATAAAGGTCAGAGCCCTTGGCGACGTGGTCCAGCACGGCGATATCATCTAGCGCAGCGAAAAAGATGTGGTCAGCCCCAGCAATATCGGCTAGATCCGCGCCACTGCGCAGGATTTGAGGCACCAATAATGGATCGTTGCAATGGACCTTGCATTCGCGATCAATCAGCGCATCAATGATGGGGCTATCGCCAGGTTCGGGCAATGCGCGCGCCATGCCGGGGCGGCTAAGCGCCCATAACAGCGCGCCAAAGGTCGCGTTTTCAGCGGTTTCTTCGGGGCTTTGAACTGGGGTGGTCAACATCAAAAAGTTTCCATATCTACGCGGGTTGCCTCAATTCGCCGAAGCGTGATGTCATCCTCTGCCGCATGTCCTGCTGCCTCAGCAGCGCAAAATTCCAGGCAGTCGGCCTTTGCGATATCGCGCGCCAACGCCAGATCAACCAGTGCCATTGCCATCACGGCCTCAAGGTCGCGGCCACGGCGCAAGCCATAGCCCTCGACGCCATCCGCACGAATATGTGCCTCGCTCATCAGCACCTCACCAAGGTGAAAGGCCGTGCCACCAGCAGAGTCCCGCATCGGCAACATAACCAAGCCGGTCCGGCTGTTAACCACTTCAACCTCGCCGACCTGATCGATCAATGTTTCGGCAAGTGCCTTAATCCGATCCGCATCAGCGCGCGCAAGGGTAGACAATAGTTGCCCGTGATTAAGCTGTATCATAATCGTCTCCTTCAACTGTAAATCTAACCCGTGAGGCAGACCAAACCACTTCGGAAAATGCGATTGGGGTGCCATCTGGCAGGGCATCAACGGCCCGGATGATAGTGACAGACAGGTCGGGGTGTTGACGCAGCATTTTTGCCTCATCAGCCCGTGCCGGTCGTGAATGCAGCGTGGTTTTTGCGCGCACATAATCGGTGATACCATAAGATTTGTAGGTTTCAGTCGTAGACCCAAAAACGGCCCTGCGTTCCACAAAGTCAGGAAAGCGGTCTGTGCAGTGAAAGGCGGAGCCATAAGCGATTGGAACATGGTCGGCTGAGGTCATGCGGCGCGCGTGGCTGACTTTTGCACCTACGTTCAGCCGCAAGGCCTCGCAGACCCGACTGGGTGCCAAGATGATTTCTGCGCCCAGAAGTGAGCGCGAAACGTCGCTGACTGGGCCGCCAAGGCTGCGCTGCAACCGCGTCCGCTTGCCCAGTGAATACGCCAACACCGGCTGCACTTCGACAAATGTGCCGCGCCCTTGCTCAACGCTAACCATGCCCTGCTTGGCAATATCCGCAATTGCCCGACGCACAGAGTGGCGCCCCGCTTGATAGCAATCCGCGAGTTCAGTTTCTGTGGGGATTTTATCGCCAGGTCGCAGGTGACCGTTTGCGATTTCTATCGCAATGGCGTCCCTAATGGTTGACCAATTTACCGTCTGCATGTTTTTCCTCAATCATCCGAATGAATGTATCTGTAGGCCTCATATGTGACGGCAATAGGTAAAGTAAGTAACCGAAATATGACAAAGACCGGCCTTGTTGCATGGATCAACCGTAGTCTGGAACACGCCCTACCCGAGACGGATTTCAGGCGGTGCGTTCAAAACTTGGGCGGCCAAGTCCGGTCATCCGGTTGAGAATTCTGACGCCAATTCTGGCTTCTGTTTTCTGACTTTCGAAGCTCCGCACCTTTAGCTTGGGCCCGATGACGGCCTTCCAGCGGCCCATTTGCGTCTCAATACGACTGCGCTGATTGTAGCCGGTGGTTTTCTGCCAGGCCATCCTCCCCTGTGCGTCTATCCCGGTAATATGGCGCTCGCGAACGGTCGGATACTGGGACGCGTTCGGGCTCAGGACCGCGTTTTTGGGAGGCGGGATCGTAACTTCGATCATCGAGCCGAAACGCGCGGCGAGCAGGTCGCATGTTGAGCCTCCGTCGTAAGCGCCGTCCGCCAGGAACAGATCAACTGGGCCGTCAATTTGATCCAAGAGGTCTGGCAGGGCCGTTGGATCGCCGACGTCATCCGTGGTAAGATCGGAGCAGATGATCTCGCCACTGACAAGATCGAGGCCAAGGTGTAATTTGCGCCAACTCTTCCGCTTTGCCTGCTTTTTATGCTTCTCCTCGAGCCATTCGCCCTCACCGAAGATCTTCAGGCCGGTACTGTCCACGACCAGCTGCGCCGGCTTGCCGCTCTTGGAGGTTGGATGGGCAGTCAAGCTCAGCCCATTGCCCCGGCGCGATAGGGTGGAGAAATCCGGCACTACGATATCAACGCCCAGCAATCCCGCGATGGAGGGTTCTGTCGCAAAGTTTTCGGCTATTTCCTTATAGCATGAATTCTGCGATATGGTTGCCAAAAAAGCTACAGGTAGGATACCATTGTGACAATAGATTCCA
>JGI24025J20009_10001213_pt1 | contig 19659 bp, 19 predicted proteins | sample Cruoilmetagenom3_FD_20009 | JGI IMG/M metagenome (IMG submission 20009) | reverse complement strand
GTTTTTACAGGGTCAACGAGGTTTTTTACTTTTTTTGATGGTGAATTGGGGGGGTGAAAGCATTACAACTAATCGTATTCTATAGCTTTTATGAATTAACAATTAAACCGTATATGCTTGAGAAGATTTATTGTGCTCCGGGTTACGGAAAGTTTTTTGATTTCTTCCCATGAAAGCCAGCAGGCTTCCAGTGCGTCGTCGGCACCGTGAGGTTCACCACTGACATATTCCGCCATCAGGTCGACGACAATATAATGAAAACGGATTTTGCCAAGATTATCCCGTTCGATAAGATCAAAAGTGTAAACCGGGCCCCGGGCCTTGACGACAACTCCTGTTTCTTCCAGAATCTCACGCTCCGCCGTTTCCTGAAGAATTTCCCCCAATTCTATATGACCACCCGGGATTGCCCATAAACCTTTACCAGGCGGTATGCCACGTTTGACGAGCAATACTTTGCCATCTTTAATTACAATCGCTCCCACACCAACTCTCGGGAAATCAGGATAATCATGTTTTGACATGTTTCGGTACGCAGGGTATCCTAAGGCGGCAAAGCCGCGAGGTTAAAGGCAAAAGGCTAAAGGATTTAAAGCTCAAATTCCCTGATTAGGGGAATTACAGGATTAATCCCTAATCCCTTAATCCTTTTAGCTGTTAACATTTCACTGCTGCCACTAACATCCGCGCAAAAAACGCAGTTGTTGAGGATAAAGACTCTAAAAAGATAATTCCCATCCTCTCTCATCTTGCCGGAGTGTTTGTTGTAGATCAGTCCTTTTCACACCGGTCATATTGATTGTCTGTTTTCAATTGTAAATTCAAATCTTTTTTCTTCGTATTGATCCGGGTTGCCATTAAAGATCTTTTCGACAAATGTAACATGATAATTTTTATCAACCAATATTACAGTTGAAGAGCGTGTGCCATAGTCGGAGCTTCTTACGAACATTGGAGAAAGGAGCCTCTCCCGCTCAATTCCCACACCCGTATCCGGTAGAAACGTGTCATCAGGATGTAAAGTATCAGCCAGGATATCGAAAACAGCTTCAATGCTAAAGTTATTATTGCCGGAAATCAGGTTATCGAGCTTTTCCCTCCCCAACTTTACCTTCGGCCAGGGAGTATCAAGTAAATGATTACTTAATCCATGTAAGCCCGGCAATACTTTTTGAACACCAGCAACCCGGTTGGAAAAATAATAGAGATCAGGGAGATATCCGAAAATGAGGTTAAATCCATTGTATCTATGGACATTTTTGCTGATTTTTTGAATGTACTTCGTTGGTTCGTCCTGGTTTCGAAGATAATTGATAAGCAGTTCTCCCCGGGACGGGGCATCATCTTTTACAGCATGGGGCTCTCGAAAATTCGTGATAGTTGCAATTCTTCCGCTTTTCGTCATACCAAGCCATGTTCCACACTCTTTCAGATCTCTGCCTGCAAGCATATCGGGAGCTTCTTTCCAGAAAGCGGCCGGGCTGGACGGTCTCTCGTAGGACTCATCCCTGTTGGATGCAAGGATTAGAGGATATTCCGGATGTGATTTATATGAAAAAAGGATCAAACACATAATTTTTCAGTCTCTCGATATCAAATCTTTGTTTTAACATTTCCCAAGATTCGTTGCATGATAATGCCGGCTTTTTCGTGGATAACCTCAGCCGCAATATGGTCATAGGTGGTGCTGGTCATATTGATAATGACGAGCTTTGCCCCCGCTTCTGTGGCATAAACCGGTATGTACGATGCCGGAGAAACGATAAGGGAAGATCCTATAACGATGAAGATATCACAATTGCGGGCGTGATTGATAGCATTTGTCAGAACGTCTTGGGGAAGGGCCTCACCGAAAAGGACAACATCCGGTTTCAGCATACCATTGCAATTTTCACAATCGGGAATCTCCTCCCCTTTTTGCAATCGTTTCCTGATGTGTTCCATAGGATATCTCTTATTGCAGTTCAGGCATTTGACCCAATTCATGTTACCATGCAATTCAAAAATTTTTTCGGGAGAGTTGCCTGCCTTTTGGTGAAGGTTGTCTATGTTCTGAGTAATAACACTGTCAAGTTTACCCAGCTTTTCTAATTCGGCAACGGCCAGATGGGCCTGGTTCGGTTCGGCATTGGTAAAAAGCCCGCCATTGATGAGAAATTTCCATTGTTTCCTCCGTGATTCAGGATCACTTACAAACTTTTGTATAGTAAAATCCTCGGGATCAAATTTAGACCAGATCCCCCCGGGACTGCGAAAATCCGGGATTCCGGATTCCGTGCTGACCCCGGCTCCCGTGAACACCACAATTTTGTTGGATCTGACAATCAAATCCGCTACATTACTGGTTTTAACATCCAATTCGATAGATTTCATTTCTAACCTTGATGTTCTCGTACAAAGTCAGGTTTTCCCTCCCCTGGCGGAAGGGGATTAAGGGGAGGGGGATGTAACTACTTGGAATAGCGTTGCTTTCACCCTCACCCCCTCCCATCAAAGGAGAGGTTTTTTGGACTTTTTGCGAAACCGTCGTATTCGACTTTGACCGGTTATCTTATATCACAAAATGGTTATGTCTTCTGTAGAAAATATCATATGTGTTGCAAAGTAATTTTGTCATCGTGTTAGATTTATGATATTATACATTTTTTATCAGGGTGATAATGACGGAAAAATGAAAGGGAAAAGTAAAATATGGAACTTCAAAAGGCTATTATGGAGAGGAAAAGTGTCAGGAAATTCTCGGAGTATTATGTAACTGATGAAGAAATAAAAACAATACTTGAAGCTGCCCGGTGGGCTCCTTCATGGGCAAATACTCAAGCATGGGAATTTATTGTTGTAAGAGACCGGGATTTGATCGAGCAGGTAACCGGAACATATTCTGAGGGTAATCCGTCCACTAAGTGCTCACTGGCCGCGTCTGTGCTGATAATTGGATGCGCAAGGACTGGCGCTTCAGGGTACGAGAAGGGAGAAAAGGCAACAAAATTTTCTGACTGGTTCATGTTTGATCTTGGCATGGCTGTTCAGAATCTCTGTCTTAAGAGTTATGATCTGGGATTGGGGACAGTTGTCGTTGGATTGCTGGATCACGATAAATGTAAAAAGATACTTTTAGTCCCGGATGATTATGAGGTGGCCATTTCTATTCCAGTCGGTCGGCCGGCAACAGTGAAGAAGGACCACACACCAAGGAAAGATTTAAAGAATTTTGTTTATGAGAACAGTTTCGGAAATCCCTTTGAACCTGAGTAGTTACAAGTTTTATTACTTTAGAGTCTTTATCCTCAACAACTGCTTGCATATGCGTTGCCTGTCTGCGTGCGGGCACGCACAGACAGGCGTTTTTTGCGCAGATGTTGAAGGGCAAAAGGCTGAAGGAAAAACCCTTAGTCCTCATCGCTCGTTGCTCAGTCCTTGCGGCCTTGCCGCATTAGGAGCGTTCTCCAGCCTTTCGGAGAAGAAGTTGCCAGTCTTCATCCACCATATCCTGAATGTATTTAAAATCCCGGTCCGTTAGATGTTTGAATCGCCCCTGGAGTTTAAAGTATTCCTTTACGGGATATTCCTTGGGTTTATAATTAATAGTGTACTTCAGCCCATTTTCTACCTCGTATAAGGGAAATATGTTTGCCTGCACAGCCATGCGGGCAATCTTAACGGATATCTCAGAAGGAATCCGCCAACCGGTGGGACAGGTAGCGTATATATGAAGAAATCTTGATCCTTTTATTGCCTTTGCTTTTTTGACCTTACTAACCAGATCTTCAGGGAAAGCAATGCTTGCCGTTGCTGCATAAGGAATGCGGTGAGCAACCAGGGCTTCAACAATATTCTTTTTCCGCATCTTTTTCCACTCGGTCCCAGGGGTGGTAGTAGTCCACGCGCCGTAAGGCGTAGAAGAGCTGCGCTGGATTCCTGTATTCATATAAGCTTCATTGTCGTAACATACGTAGATAAAATCTTCATTTCGTTCCACGGCGCCGCTAAGCGCCTGAAACCCAATGTCAAAAGTTCCTCCATCACCCGCCCATGTGACGACTGTTGTTTCCGTGTCTCCCTTAATGTCCAGCGCTGCTCTTACACCACTTGCTACAGCACCCCCCGTTTCAAATGCGCTGTGTATTACAGGAACCTTTAATGTTGACTGTGGATATGGCCCCGCAATTACCGACCAGCAACATGCAGGAAGTATTATGATGGTTTTGTTTCCCAAAGTTTTTAAAAGAAACCTCATGGCAATTGCGGCGCCGCAGCCGGGGCACGCCACATGACCCGGATACATGTATTCTTCGTCAAGAACGTTCAGTTCCATGATTTATACCTCCTGGAGCCCCAGCCAGATGCTTTCTTTTTCGGGGACTTCATTATTTTTGGTTCGCCAGTAAATGTCTTCCAATACATCAGTGGTTACGTCGCGTCCGCCCAATCCTACAATATAGCCGAATACAGGAGGATGACCGGCAAGATTACAAAGAGCGGCCCGCACTTCCTGAGCGAAGATACCAGAGGCCCCAAAAGAGATATTTCTGTCAATAACGGCCACTTTGGGGATTGATTTCAGGGCCTGGCGAATAATATCCACGGGAAAAGGACGAAAAAGTTTTATTTTAAGGAGCCCGACCTTCTCTCCTCTTGCACGCAAATCATTAATTACCTGACGGCTTGTGCTTGTAATTGTTCCCGACGTCACTAAAACAATCTCTGCGTCATCACAGTAAACCGGTTCTACCGAACCATAACGACGGCCAAAGATACCCTCATATTCATCTTCAATTTTCTGGAAACAAGACTGGGCTTCTTCCATAGCTTCGGCAATATTATAGCGCATTTCCATATAGGCGTTCGGCGCCACCAGCGAGCCAAACGCACGAGGGTCCTTTGTATCTACCTGAAATTTAGGCTCGTATGGCGGCAGAAATTGATCTACCGGTTCCTGGTCAGGCACATCCACGGGTTCGTATGTGTGAGAAAGGAAAAATGCATCCAGAACCACCATTACAGGCAGGTTTACCCATTCTCCCAGACGAAAGGCCTGGATGGTTGTATCAAGGACTTCCTGACCATTTTCACAATACAACTGTATCCAGCCTGTATCCCTTTGAGCAAGACTGTCAGTCTGATCTGTCCAGATGTTCCAACCGGGACCAAGTGCTCTATTTACTTCTGCCATTACAATAGGGACTCTTGCACCAGTTGACCAGTGCAGCAGCTCATGCATCAGGGCAAGACCTTGAGAAGAAGTGGCGGTAAAAGTACGCACACCCGTGGTTGCCGCTCCGATGAGAGTAGCCAGTGCCGAATGTTCGCTTTCGACGCGCAGAAAACGGGCATTCATGGTACCGTTTGCACAATACTCTGAAAGGAATTCCACAATGTGGGTCTGAGGTGTTATGGGATAAGCGGAGATGACGTCAACCTTTGCCAGGCGCACCGCTTCAGCTACTGCCTGGCTTCCTTCCAAGACACGTTTCATTGATTTTCCTCCTTCAGAACCATGGCATTGCGGGGACATTCCACCACACATACGCCACACCCCTTGCAGTAGTCATAATTGATGTGCCGCCCCTGGGGACCATCATCCCTGATGATTGCTAAATCCGGACAGAAAAAATAACAATTGTCACACTGGTTACAGAGACCGCAATTGAAACAGCGCCCGGCCTCTTTCATTGCCGAATTGGCCGAAATTTTCAGATCTATCTCACCAAAAGTTTTCAACCGTTCCTCGATTAAAAGCCGGGGCTGGGAAACTCTTGAAACCATTTGAAAATAATCCGTATTGATTTCATCATATACGACAACATGATGGGTCCTGTCACAGCGTGGTCCTTCCATATACACTTCCATTGACAGTGAAGATCCCTCTCCAACTGTGCAAGTTTCAAGTCTGGATTCGATGGCATCAAATCCTTCCCGAAAAAGGACATCCAGGGCTATGGCGGCTTCTTTTCCCGAAGCTACCGCATGAACGACACTTTTCGTTTTATTCGTGAGATCTCCACCAAATACAAGTACACCCCCCTTAGAGTTTTGAACCAGCACAGAATTGCTGAGAGTTATAATATTTTCATTCTTGTCAGGTGGATTATACCAGGACTCGGCCGCTTCCTCACCGATTGCTTTGAATATTTTCCTGACTGTAATTTCCTCGGTTTTACCACCTTCAGGTTCTATGGCGGCCCGTCCATCTATATCTTTTCCGGCAACTTTCATGAGTTGTACTGTCAGAGTGTACTCATTACCATTTGACTCTACTTTTGCAGGCGCCAGAAGTTCCCTGATTTCAACTCCTTCCTCAAGAGCCATCTGTATTTCCTGGTCAAAAGCAGGCATATCCTGTCGGCGGCGACGATAAACAATAAGGGATTTACCCCCCAGTCTTACAACATTGCGGGCAACATCAACGGCTGTGTTACCTCCTCCGATCACTGCAACCGGGCCGTCGAATGAAGGTTTTTCTCCCTGGCGGATTTTTCCTAAAAACTCAAGACCATTTTCGACCCCTTCGATATCTTCCCCGGGAATATTCAGCCTGCGTGTACTGGAATGACCACAACCCATGAATATGGCGCTGTAATCACCGCGCGCCTTTTTTAGAAAATCCTGTGAAATGTGTTTCCCTGTGTGGATATGGACACCCAGATTCTCAATTCGCGCAATCTCACTTCTGAGAACCGAAACGGGGAGGCGATAAAGAGGTATTCCCCAGCGAAGGATTCCTCCCGCTTCAGGCATCGACTCAAAAACATCACATGTATAACCGAGAAGCGTGAGGAAATAGGCCGCAGCGAGACCACTGGGACCGGCTCCGATAACAGCAATTTTCTCTTTTCTGGAAGAAAGTTTGTCAAGAGAAGGATTAAATTCATTTCGCATGGCGGTATCAGCGAGAAAACGCTCAATACTGTGAATAGCAACGGGGTCATCAAACTCTCCCCTGTTACATTTCCCCTCGCAAGGATGAAAACAGACACGCCCACACACGGCAGGAAAAGGATTTTCTTTAAGTATCGTTTCCCAGGCTTCCTTGAACATTCCCTGGGTCATCAGCATTTCAACTCGTCCGACATCCTCACCGGCAGGACAGGCAGCGCTGCATGGCGCTGTTTTTTCCTCATAACAAGGTTTAAGAAAACGCCATGAACCTGTCAAGTTGTTTTCTGTTGACATACTGGAGCGCGGGAACAACAATGGAACTACACTTTCTGAATCTTTTTTCTCTGCCATTTTTCATCCCTCAATCGAATGTTGTTTGTCTGGTCGCTCTTCGTACGATTTAAAATACGAGATTAGAAGCACGGAAGCCGAAACAAATTCGAATGAACAAAATTACAAAATCCAAAACAAAGAAAGTTTTGAACATTTGCTATTTAAATTTCAGATTTGTTTCGTATTTCAACATCAATAATTTTATGCCTCGGCTACATCCTTCTTTTTAATTAATCCAATGAGTTGTACCTCGTCATACGCATCCCCCGCAGCTTTAATATTTCCTTCCACCTCCGCAGGAACTTCTTCTCTGATAGCTACCTCAACCGCATCCATCGAGGGCATATTAAACACGCGCGCAAAGGCTCCGATCATTGGTGTATTGACAATTGGATGGGTGCGGGTACCCAAATGGTTTCTCAGAGCAATTCTGTTGGCATCCACAAAAGCAAGTTTAAAGCCTGCAAAGGGGGCCAAATCATCAGGAGAAACCGGACTGTTAATGATAATCCATCCTCCGGGTTTAAGTCCTCTGGTAACATCAATGTTCTGGAGTAGTGTACAATCCTGCACCACAACATGGTCGGGATTGTAAACATTTGTCCTTATCAGAATGTTTTCCTTGTCAAAACGCACATAGGCTTCAACGGGTGCTCCCCTTCTTTCTACCCCAAAGACCGGGAAGCTCTGGACCTGATAACCTGCCTGGAATAAAGCCTTTGCCAATAAAATCGAGGCTATGACGGTTCCTTGTCCACCTCGACCATGGAAACGGATCTCAATCATGCCAACTCCTTTCTTCCTTACAGTTCCCTCTCTCCTGGAGGGAGAGGGGAAACGGTTCTATCCTTTAGCCCAAACTACGACGATTGCCCTGGCCGGTTGGTCAGTTAAAGAACGAAAACTGTGATTTATGTCTGACTCAAAATAGATGGTATCACCGGGATTGAGGATCTCTATCCTGTCGTCTGTACGAAATTCGAGTGTTTCTTCAAGGACATACAAAAACTCTTCACCTTCATGACTCATAAAAATCATGTCAGATGTATCCATGGGACGAAACTCGACGAGAAGGGGCTCCATGTGCTTATCAGGTTTTTTTGTCTCAAGGGTTTCGTAACTGTAGTCAACCTCTCCTTCGTGATGATGAGGCCGCCGTTCCAGCCTCATGCGCTCACCGCTTCTGGTAACAGATATCTTTTCACTGATGACCTCACCCTCAAAGAAATAGGCCATGCCCACCTTTAGAGCCTTGGACAGTTTCAGTAGTGTAGCTACGGGAGGGATAGTATCTCCATCTTCTATTTCAGTCAAAACAGATTTAGAAAGCCCTGTCTTTGTAACCAGATCCTGCAATGTGTAATGCTTTTTTTGCCTGAGTTCCCTTACTTTACTACCTATTTTGAGTTCATCGGCGACCGGTGTTCCCATATTTTTGTTTTCTATCATTTTTGCACCTCAACGACAGTAGTTGATTTGAACATCTCTACTTATTTTTACTAGGGCTCATATTATTATTTGTCAAGAAAATATTTCAAATCCATCTCATTGATTTCGCAAAGAAGTAAAATTTATGAAAATTTTCACCATTATGTTTAATACCTGGAATAATCTCTATAAATTACATAAAAAATCATTGACTTTGAATTTACAAAGGGGTATTTTTTTGACAAGTGTAGTAAAGTTGAAGCGTTAATCAAGTCATATTTGAGAAAAACCATAATTTATTTCACATCAACGAATTTTAAGATTGAATCAATTTTTAATTTTTTACAGGTGGGTGGTGAGTTTTTTATCCTAACTAATTTTTTAATCTTATAAAAAGGAGGTAACGTATGACAACACTAATTGTTATTATCGGTTTGTTAATTTTCCTGATTCTCTATTTTACGTACGGTAAAAAAATAGAAAAGGATGTTGTGAAGGCCTCAGATACTATAGAGGCGCCGTCCAAACGCCTCTATGACGGGGTAGATTATATCCCGGCAAGAAGAGCGGTCCTTTTCGGGCATCATTTTGCCTCAATTGCAGGCGCGGCTCCCATCATCGGCCCTGCATTGGCAATGTGCTGGGGCTGGGTTCCCGGTCTGCTCTGGGTATGGTTCGGCAACATCTTTATTGGCGCCGTTCACGATTACCTGGCGCTGATGGCATCGATCCGTTACGACGGCAAATCTATTCAGTTTGTTGCCTCAGACCTCATGGGTAAGAGAACTGGGACGGCATTCTACTGGATTGTTTTTTTCCTTCTCATACTGGTTGTGGGGGCCTTTGGAGCTATTGTTGGAGGAATGTTCGTCAGAACCCCGGCCATCGCATCTGCATACGCGTGGAAAATATTAGCCGCCCTTATCCTAGGTGTATTGATGTACCGGGTGAAGATGAATTTCAGCCTGGCAACTATTATCGGGATAATTATGCTTATGCTTGCAATATGGCTGGGCACGATCACACCTATAAAACTGAGTTATATATCCTGGATGTGGATAATCTTTTTCTATATCATCATCGCCGCCGCTATTCCCGTTAATGTTCTATTGCAGCCGAGAGATTACCTGAACTCCTGGCTTTTGTATTTTGGATTGCTGATAGGTTTTCTCGCCGCCATATTTGCGTTCAAGGGATTTGAAGTTCCTGCATTTTCAAGTTTTTCACCGGTTCTGTTAGGTGGAAAAGCAACGCCATTCTGGCCCGCGATTCCTCTCATCATTGCCTGCGGGTCCCTTTCCGGGTTTCACTCTCTCGTTGCTTCCGGAACAACATCGAAACAAATCGAAAAGGAGAGCGATGCATTGTTTATTGGTTATGGTGCCATGTTTACGGAAGGTTTCCTGTCCACTATCGTTATCGTAGCCATAGCCGGCTTTGGATACACGGCCCTTAAGAACGCAGGTGTGAGTGCAGACATGCTGAATCCGGGCAACTGGGGTGCTATGTTCACCAAAGCCTCTGCATCTGTTAAATTATCCAAGGCAAACCTCTTTGTTCAATCCTATTCCGACATGGTTGCTGCAACCTGGCTTGGTTTCATTCCAGCTATATATGTCAAGGTCATCGCCGGCATGTGGGTTGCTTCTTTTGCCATGACCACACTGGACACAACCAACCGGTTGGCACGTTACTGCATATCTGAAATGGCTATTCCTCTCAAAGACAAAGCTACGTGGCTTTACAATGCTCTAACCAACCGCTGGGTTGCTTCTATAATCCCGGCGGCCATAGGAATCTGGCTGGCCGCAACTGGAAACTGGCTGATTATCTGGGGTTCTTTCGGAGCGGCAAACCAGTTGATCGCTTCTATTGCCCTTATGACCGGCGCGGCTTTTGTCGCCAAGAAACTCAAATCATCATTTTCCAGTGTTGCTGTTATCCCGGCCTGGATCCTCTGGGTTACTGTAACTTCCGCTATTATCTGGTTCATGATTGTTGTTCAGCCAGGCGCCATAGCAGCCAAACCCGGCCCGGGATGGACTGTCATGGTTATTCTGGCGATAATGTTGATCCTGAATTTTGTATTTATTGTGGATTTCGTCAAGTCAGGCAAATCAGGCAAAGCAGAATGATTTGTTTGACAGTTTAACCTTTGTTGCCGGCGCGCAGGACTGGCCGCGCGCCGGCTCTCAATCAATATTTACCCAAGAAGCTATCCTGATGGGTTTTTCGATTTTAGAATTTCTTCAACGAATTTTTTCTGATTTTCATGCCATGCATCGCGAAGATGCGGTTGCTCTTACGGTTGTGGAAGCACAGGAACTTGAAAATATTTTTGCACTTTTGCTTTTGGGTTCTTTTGTCGGCTTTCCTTCACCACCTACATTTCTGGCTGTCGAGCTTTTGCCATTCATGGAAAGGGAATTTAAGATATTAAACCAGAGGGCCGAGGACGCCGGTGACATGTTAGCGGAAATGTGCGGAACAATAGGTATCGATTAAATGAAGATTCTCTTTTTTACCGGAAAAGGAGGCGTGGGAAAATCCACCATGGCAGCAGCTGCCGCGTGGCAACTTTCCCGAAAAAGCCGTGTGTTGATTGTATCACTGGACCCGGCCCATAACCTGGGTGATATATTTGGCGTTGATCTTAAAGACAATAAAAGTCAGTATACGAGCACTCTTTTTCTTAAAGAAATCGATCTTCAAAAACTATCGAGGGAATACCTTCAAAGGGAAATTAATGTTCTTTCAGGTACCTACAAATACCTTCAGACGTTAAATCTTGACAACTATTTTTCTGTTTTAAGATATTCACCTGGAATAGAGGAGTATGCCCTCTTAACCAGCATTGAAAAAACAATCAAAAATGAAACGGACTTTGACTATATCATTTTCGATACCCCTCCGACAGGACTTACACTCAGATTTCTCGCCTTGCCGAAGGTTACCATTACTTGGATTGACCGATTGATTCAAATCAGGCAAAAGATCCTGGAAAAACGCTATACAATCCACAGAATAAGAGGGCCCTTGTCAAATGAAGAAACTGTGTTAAACTACAAAGAAGCAGATGATGATATCCTGAAAAGACTCTGGAAACTGAATAGTAACTATCAAGCTTTGAACAAAATCCTGCAAGGAGAAAATTGTTCTGTCATTTTAGTTTTTAACCCTGATGTCCTTTCCCTCAAGGAGTCTGAGAGATTGATCGAAGGCCTCAATGACTTGAATCTCCCGCTTCGTTTGCTGATTAATAATAAAGTAACCGAAGATAACAAAGAAATGGCAGATCATGTTGAAGGGAACATGAGAAAAAAGGCAAAAGATGTCCCCATTGACCGTGTTTTCCTCTCAAAGGCACTCCTTGATGGTAAAGACGGAAAGTTGTACGATATCCAGGAAGACATTACATCAAAACTGTTATAAAATAGGTAAAAATGTTTGAATACGAACATATCATAACTCAACCTGTTTTTTTCCTCTTCATTGCCTTCAGTTTTCTTTTGAGCCTCGGTTATTTCTGGGGTAGAAGACAAAACAAAAAAATATTCCTCTCCGTTTTCAACGATATTGTCGATGTCGTAAAACCGGATGATCAAACCTTTACCAACATCGGAGGGATTATTGGATATCATGCTAATTTCCTGGTCAAACGGAAAGGCCCTGTTTCCAGGATTGATGCTACGATTACTCTGCTCCCGAGACACTCATGGCTTTATTTTCCTGTATCAAAACTCCTGATAATGAAATATGACCGGCTCTTCATTACGTTGTACCTGAAGCATAATCCTCTTGGGGAAGGTCATTTGATTGAGTCAAAGTATGCCGGTTTTCGGGGGCCGAAAATAACAAATGAGCAACGATTAAACAAAGAAACGATAAAATGGGGGAATCGTGATTTTTACCTCTATTATGTAAACTTGAAAGTACGTGATCATTTTATAAAATTCATGGAACTGAATCCCGAACCAGCTATCATCAAACATATAGCAATCGTTCCAGACCAAAAAAAGAGCTTCGTTTTTATGATTCCTCACAGAACAAAGGTGGCTCAATACTTTGCCCCGATTTATCAATGGTTGCCTTCCGTTATCAAGCAAAAGGAGATCGAGAAAAAATAAAGGCTCGATCCTGTTAAACACATCAGAGAAAAAATGCTTTGACATGAATGCATTTGCAACACTACCCTTTCTCTTCTTTCTCTTTGCATTTGCCGGTATGCTTGTAATCGGGTTTTCACGGGGAAAGAAAGAAAATAAAGAGGTATTTCTCTCAGCATTCAACGACCTCCTGGCCGTGATCAAGCCGGATGATCAGACATTTACCAATATCGGGGGAATCGTGGGATACCACGCCAATCTCTTTTTCAGAGAGAAAGGCCCCGTCTCCGAGATTGACGCCACCATTACCCTTCTTCCGAGACATGCATGGCTTTATATACCCATATCGAAACTCATCATGAAATATGACAGATTATTTATCACACTGTACATGAGACACGATCCTTCCGGGGAAGGTCATCTGATTGAGTCAAAATATTCCGGTTTACGAGGATCAGAAATAACGAATGCCCACCGGTTGTACAGAGAGGAAGTCAAGTGGGGAGCGTACGATTTTTACCTGTATTATGAGATGACAAAGATGTATGATTCCCTTGTGGAATTCATCTATAATAACCCCGAACCGGGCATTATCAGACATATCGCAATCATCCCAAAACAGAGAAAAGGTTTCATATTTATGATCCCCCAAAAAGGGCAGGTTGCAAAATATCTGGGACCAACGTATCAATTGATAATATCAATATTCGAGAGTTGAAATAAGAAATAGATAAATAAACCTACTGTCGTGCCAATCAAAAAATGTCATTTCGACGGTTCGGCTGAGTTCACCGAAGACCGCAGGGAGAAATCCAGGATTTCTCAGTCGTGAAGACTCCTTCGAAATGACAGAGTATCGTTGACATGACACTACGGAGGAAACAATTGATGAAAATAGCAATCGTGGGGATAGGAGGTGTTGGCGGCTACTATGGGGGAAAACTCGCCCTGAAATATGCCGCTTCAGACGATCACGAGATCTTCTTTATAGCGAGAGGCGAACATTTAGATAAAATCAGAAAAAATGGCCTTAAGCTGATCACGACAGAAGGTGATTTTACCGTCATACCATCATTGGCAACAGACAATCCGGGCGAACTTGGTCCTCTTGATCTGATTTTCTTTTGTGTAAAAGGTTACGGCCTTGGAAACGCTGCCCGCATGATTACGGATAATCTTCATAGTAATACGGTAACGATTCCCCTTTTAAACGGAGTCGATAATGTTGAGAGACTCAAAACTGTTTTGCACGAAGGAGACGTTTTGAATGGATGCGTTTACATCAGTACGCACCTTGACCGCCCCGGTGTTATCCAGCAGACAGGGGGATCTTGCAAGTTGCTTTTCGGTCCTGAAAATGGCCTTGTTGAGCCCTATAGAAAAATCGAAACTCTTCTAAAAGATGCGGATATCGAGGCAGAACTTTCGCAGAATATTACCGTTGGCGTATGGTCCAAGTTTCTCTTTGTAGGCCCTCTGGCAGGCATTACATCCGTGTTGGAGAAGCCTTTCGGAGCAATCATGGAAAAAGCGGGTTACAGAATAATGTTAGAGGGAATGATGAAAGAAATCAAGTTGATTGCCGACGCGAAAGGAATACCTCTTCCGGAAAATATTATCGAACAATCACTGGAACTCACATCTAATTTTCCTTATGAAACGAAGTCCTCCATGCAGCTTGATTTCGAAAAGGGAAAAGAAACCGAGATTGAAACCTTTACAGGATATATTATAAAAAGTGGCAAGGAATCAGGCATCAAAACACCTCTGCATGATAAAGTATATTTTGAATTAAAGAATTAACCGGAGGCAATTTCCATGAACAATCCAAAAGTCTTTGTTACCCGATTAATACCGGAAGCAGGTTTAAATTTAATCTTGAATGCCTGTGACGCAGACGTATGGCCCGATGAATTTCCTCCACCTCGTAATGTTTTATTGGAAAAGGTTCGCGGCATGCAGGGGATATTGAGTCTTCTCACCGATCGAATAGATGGAGAAGTGATGGATGCGGCAGGACCTCAATTGAAAATCGTAAGTAACTATGCCGTCGGCTTTGATAATATCGATATTGATGCGGCATCGGAACGGGGCATACTCGTGGGAAATACACCCGGCATATTGGCAGAAACAACGGCAGATCTCGCTTTTACGCTGCTGATGGCCGCTGCCCGGCGTATCGTTGAAGGAAACGATTATATTCGAACCGGCAAGTGGAAAACGTTCAAACCCATGGAACTACTGGGCAGAGATATCCACCATGCTACACTGGGAATTATCGGTATGGGACGCATAGGGACCGAAGTGGCACGTCGAGCGAAGGGATTTGACATGGAAATTATCTATTTCGATTATCGCAGGAGGCCCGAAAAAGGAGAATCTGCCGGCGCGAGAATGTGCGACAGTCTCGATGAACTATTTGCCCGGGCAGATTTTATCAGCCTCCATGTTCCACTTATCCCTGAAACAAATCACTTGATCGACAACGCAGCTCTTGCCAAAATGAAAGATTCTGCTATACTGATAAATACGTCTCGAGGGCCAGTTGTGGATACCGATGCGCTTTTTGACGCTTTAAAATCCGGGCAAATTGCTTACGCTGCACTGGATGTCACCGATCCGGAACCGCTACCACCCGAACATAAGCTTCTGACTCTTCCAAACTGCCTTGTAGCACCTCACATCGGCAGCGCAACCGTGGCAACACGTAACAAAATGGCCGTCATGGCAGCCGAGAATCTGTTGGCCGGAGTGAGCGGAAAGGTACCGAATCACCTGGTCAATCCCGGGGTATTGCCACATCATAAAATGAAAGGAGCATCAAATGGATAATACGTACAAAGATCTGTCTCTTCCGAACAGGGTATTGCTGGGACCCGGCCCCAGTAATGTGCCGGACAGGGTAATGAAAGCCCTGTCAAGCCCCGTTGTGGGTCATCTCGATCCTGCTTTCCTTGCTGTCATGGAGGAAGTTCAGGAAATGCTCCGCAGCGTTTTTATGACTGCCAACCAACTTACTATTCCTGTATCAGGAACGGGAAGCGCCGGCATGGAAGCTGCTCTCGTAAATGCTATCGAAGAAGGTGATAATGTTCTTGTGTGCGTCAGCGGAGTATTTGGAGAGCGCATGTGCAATATTGTTGAACGATGCGGCGGAATCCTCCGCAGGGTTGATACAAAATGGGGAACACCCATTGATCCGGAACAGGTACTCACGGCACTTGAAGAATTTCCCGCTGATATTGTAACCATTGTCCATGCCGAAACATCTACCGGTGTTTTGCAACCTCTTGAGGAAATCTCAAAGATTACCCATGAAAAAGACGCCCTTCTCGTCGTGGATGCTGTCACGTCTCTTGGCGGTGCACCACTTAAGATAGATGAGTGGGAAATCGATGTATGTTATTCGGGCACACAGAAATGCCTCAGCTGTCCGCCGGGACTTGCACCTGTTACCTTCAGCCCAAGGGCTGTTGAAAAACTCGAGAAACGGTCTCAAAAGGTCCAATCCTGGTATCTGGATATGACCATGATAGGAAAATACTGGGGATCGGACAGAGTCTATCACCATACAGCACCGATCAGCATGATATATGCGTTGAGAGAATCTTTACGGATTGTTTTGGAAGAAGGCCTTGTCAAAAGGTGGGAAAGGCATCAAAAACTCCACAGAAATTTAGTTGCAGGTCTTGGAAATCTGGGATTGAAAATGCTCGTGGACGAAAAGTTCAGAACCCCGATGCTGAACTCCGTGATTATACCTTCGGGTGCAGATGACGTCCTCATCCGAAAACGACTGCTTGACGAGTATAACACGGAAATCGGCAGTGGTCTTGGACCTCTCAAGGGAAAGATATGGCGAATTGGCCTCATGGGACATTCGTGCACACAGGAAAATGTGGATTACATCTTATCCGCCTTAAAGTCCTTACTCTCATAGTGAGACCTTTGCAGAATGTTCAATTTTGTTCAAGTTCAAGGAAGGTGAAAATTTTAACGGTTCGACTGAGCTCGCCGAAGACCACAGGAATATATTGGATATTTCGAGGATTAAAATTTGATGCAATCGTAAAAAGTCTGTCATTCCCGCGCAGGCGGGAATCCATAAACGGCCAAGCACTTGGAAAAACTGGATTCCCGTTTTCACGGGAATGACAAAATTGTGTATATTTTGACTTTTTACGAGTGCGTCAAATTTGAGCCTGACGCAGAAATTGGGCAAAAGGGGACGTTATGCAAAGGTCTCACAGTGAGTTGTAAGCAGTCAGCTACTTGTAGCTGAGCTCTTAACTTATATGCCCATGTGAGGTTAAAGGAACATTTTTATATCCTTTCCTCACGAATTATTTATTGGAAGGGAGGTTGTCTATATGAACTTGCTATCCGGGAGAGAATTAAAACGGCTTATGGAGAAAAAGGAAGGGTTGTGTGTGTCGATCTACATGCCCACACACCGGATCGGGGCAGAAACACAACAGAATCAGATCAGATTCAAAAATCTGCTTCGTAAAACGGGAGAAGAGTTGATTCAAAGTGAACTGCGTCCTCAGGAGGTAAAGGAATTTCTGAAGCCTGTTCAGGAACTTTTGGCAGACGTACCTTTCTGGCAAAACCAGAGCGACGGATTAGCCGTATTCATCTCTCCTTTTTCATTTAATTTTTTCCAGTTCCCGGTTCAATTTGAGGAATTAGTCATTGTAGCCGAGCGTTTTCATATCAAACCTCTTATTCCGGTAGTTGGCGGCGATATAGAATTTTATGTCATCGCAATCAGCCAGAAAAATGTCAGGCTGCTTAAATGTTCAAGATACATGGCAAATGAAGTAAATATTGAGGGTATTCCCAACAATCTTGTCGAAGCCCTCAATCTTGACGATTTCGAAAAACGTCTCCAGCTTCACACCGGTGCAGAAGATACAAAAGCTAAGATTTTACAATATTTTCAACAGGTGGATAAAGGCCTGCATGAATATTTCAGGAATAAAAAAGCTCCTCTAATATTTGCAGGTGTGGATTATCTCTTCCCCATTTACAGAGAGGCTAATACTTATCTACACCTGGTCGAGAAATTGATCCCGGGGAATCCGGAAGGATTAAGCATAGAAGATTTGCATAATCAGGCCTGGAGTATTGCAAAATCTTTCTTTGAAAAGGAAAAGTCAGATGCGGTTGAACAATACAGGCAATGTTTCGGTACCGGCCTTGCTTCTACCGCTATTAAAGAGATTGCTCAGTCTTCGTATAATGGACGTGTCGGAATATTATTTGTGCCGGCAGGATTACAACAATGGGGAACGTTTAACCACGAAACAAATGAAGTTATCCTGGAGGATAAGGCAACATTGGGTAATGAGGACTTACTTGACTTTGCTGCAATTCATACCCTTTCAAACGGTGGTACAGTATATGCCGTAGATTCAAAAGAATTGCCCGATAATGCATCCATAGCGGCTGTTTTTCGATATTAATTGGAGGTGGATACATCATCAGGATCAAACCGATGGCGATGGGGATATTGGTGGTGCCCACCTGAAACCGGTTGATCACACTGCGGATATCCGGGTACAGGTATCCGGCCCCGACGCCGACGAACATGGCCAAAAAGATCCATAGGGTCAAAAGTTGTTTCCCATCAATTTTCTGACAGCCGCCACAGAGCTTCCGGCGACTACAATCGGCAGCCGTCAATAGCCACATCTTTTAGCCGGGCCATAGCCCTCGGTCAGGCAGGATTTCCGATTCGCAGGCTGTCATTTGAATGATTCTGCTTTATTCAAACCATTAGCGTTGACTATGATTTGAGCCATGCTTTGATCTCTTCCGCTGAAGGGATTTTACCAACGCTCTTCACCTCGCCGTCGATCACCACGGCGGGCGTTCCGAAGACGCCGTAACCGGCAATCTTCATCGTGTCGGTGATCTTCTCAATCTGAGCTTCCACGCTGACCTCCGCTACGGCCTCCCTGACTATTTTTTCTGTCTGTTGACACCGTGTACAACCAGGCCCCAATACTTTGATCTCCATTCTTTTTATCTCCTTTTCGAAAAAGTCTTATCGATTACCTTTATCCAGCAAAACTGCCGTAAATTAAACCTGCGATAGTGGACATGATCACAATGATACCGCAGAATATAGCTGTTTTTTTGACACCCATCACACTGCCGATCACCAGCATGTTCGGCAATGACAAAGCCGGTCCGGCGAGAAGCAGGGCGAGGGCAGGCCCCTTGCCCATGCCTGAACCTATGAGTCCCTGCAGAATAGGAATTTCAGTCAGGGTGGCGAAATACATCAGAGCTCCCGCGACAGAGGCAAACAGATTTGCCCACAAGGAGTTTCCGCCCAGAAGAGTCTGGACATAATGTTCCGGAATCAGCGCCTGATGCCCGGGTCTTCCCAGCAGGAACCCGGCGACCAGCACTCCGCCGATTAAAAGCGGAAATATCTGTTTCATGAAACCCCAGGTAGAGTCCACCCAGTTGACACATTCATCCTTTGTAAACCAGGCTTTAACCATGAAAACCAGGATCATCAGAAAAGCGGCAGTGATATACCATTTATAGGCAAAGATCATTGGCCAGAAACTGGTCGCGCCAGCGGCGGGCCGGGCAAAAGAGGCGAATACCAGGATCAGTACCATGGTCAGGAGATACAGGCTGTCTTGCAGCAAAGAGCGCTGTCTGGTGTCTGTATCCGGCACATATATCTGCCCGGTAGTTCGCGCCGCGTCGTCTTTCCGGAAAATCAGGGCCATAAGCAGGCCGGTAACAAAAGCAAAGATTATCGCGCCGACAGCGCGGGCAAGCCCCATTTGCCAGCCAAGGACTTTTGCTGTGAGTGTGATGGCCAGCACGTTGATGGCGGGTCCGGAATAAAGAAAGGCTGTTGCCGGGCCGATACCGGCCCCCCGCG
>JGI24025J20009_10001212_pt1 | contig 19663 bp, 18 predicted proteins | sample Cruoilmetagenom3_FD_20009 | JGI IMG/M metagenome (IMG submission 20009) | reverse complement strand
CAGGTTTGTTGCCCAGGTCTGCTCGAGGAATATATAATCAACACATACATAAAGTTTAACAGAGTTGCAAGTAAGTCCTTCCCCTTCACCGCAGGCAACAAAAGAATCATACAGTCCATTCCTTAGAATATAATCGATGACTGAGGAATTACGTCCTGTATTGAAATCACCCATAAGAAACTGCGGTACATTTGATAACTTCTCCGATTTAAGTATTGATAAGATAGTCTTGACTTCCAACAATCGGTGACGTTCTCCGGTAATATCTGTATTGGGGATTAAGTGTGTTCCGTAAACCATGATATCAAGATCTGGTCTAATAGATATTGTAGCACGGCAGAAATAACGACTAAATATTACTTTTCCATTTCGGTCTTTCGTGTTATTAAATGAGATAAATTCCTTAATTGGATATCGACTAAGAATCGCACCCCCATTTTCCGGTGAATTTTCACTGCCTGGTATGAAGCCAGCGTTCATATTAAGTCGTTTTGCTAGAGCTTTTACCATCGCTGCACTACTTACTTCTTGCATGACGATTACGTCAGCATTAAGAGAAAACATAACTCTCTCGAAGAAATTAAATCTATTATTCTGGGTAAAAAACTGCTGTGCTTTTCTTGAAGGAAATCCACGGAATTTGAGTATATTATAAGTGGCTATCCGAAGTAGATCTGGGTTATTCCCAGGAATAAAATTCTCGGTTGTATATAACAAATCTATATCCATTGTGGAGCTTTCTCCTATAACATTGGTCACAATAATGGGTATATTTAAACATTTAGGGGGAAATCGTCACGAGATTCGCCCGTAATGAGTTAAAAACCTATGAGTTTCCTCAGTATTGGTCCGCTCGGAAATTAGGTCTCTCTCCGAAGGGTCATTTAATCCTGTCTTGTGTATAAAAACGGCCATTTTAATTGCTTCTTAACAGGTATAAAAACTATCTCTCTCCTCACTACTGAAAAATTAGCCTTCAGAATCCGCATTAATAAAAGGTTTTATTTTTAGCTGTTCGTAATTCTCCCTATTTTTATTCGTCCCCCTAACTACCACCAAAGGTTTAAATCTTGCTCCTTTGCCCAGACATACTCTTATAAATCGTTTATAAGTTCTCTCGAAAGTTCCATTAAGGATTGTCATTAACTTCTTCAAAGGAAGCCTACAAATAGGCTCTCCTTCAATGTAAACCCTTTTCCCTACATCAGGATCCAAAGGACAGAGGGGGACGCTGCAACGTTCAAAATAAGGACATCGCTCCATAATTTTTACACAATCAAACTCATTCATATTTTAACTTCTTATTATCCTCCAATTTCTATAATTCGTTAATTTTACTCTCCCCCTTTCCAATAATACTACAAAAACTACGAATTAGTTTATCCATCTTTATCTTTTTATCTTCATCCGCTCGCAACCGTGCCCTTACGAACGGAGAGGCACTAAATTATCATAAATGGAATTTTTAATATCCCCAAAATAGTTGACTTAGACCAACTCTTCTCGTTTTTAGTGGGAATATTTTTTATTCGCTTTTAAGTTATCCTTATGAATAGTTTATTTCTTTATTAGCTATTTTTTCTGCATAAAAACTATTTTTTCAATGTTATGTAATTAGTATTCTCAAACTTTTATTGATCTCTTTTATAATACCAGCTGGATTATTATTTAATTTTGCCATGCTGGCACCCCCAACTCTGCTTGTTAATTCGAGAAATTTTTGTTCTTAAAATTTTTATGAGAGTAATTTTATATATTCTTTATCCATTTCTCAACTGATTTAACCACATTTTTTATCGCACTGTCAAAATCTTTTCGATTAATTACCGTAAAAACATAGACCGTCGTATCCCTAACATGAAAAATAATCCGGTAATCACCGGACCTTAATCGAAATAGTGGGATGTTACGAGATGCCTTTATTTTCTTTATGGGTTTAATAGTAGGGAAAGGTGAGCTTTCTAATATCTTGAGATTTTCTAATAATTTTGCTCTTAAGTCGGCTTTAATCTGTTGTAAATCTTTTTTACCGATATCGGTGATAACTACTCTAAATTTTGGCAAGTTCTTTCTTTGTTTCATCAATCAACTCATCAAGGTCAGCAACCTTGCCTTTAAGAGATTCTTTATAAGCCTGCTCTATCTTTTTCTTAAATTCGGGATGGTTTAAAAGAATATAGTCTTCTATCTCATCTTCGGTAATTCGTTGAATGACAGCCCGAGGTTTACCTCTATAAGTTATAAAAATATGCTCTCCTTGATCTATCTTTTGTAAAATTTTAGCTGTCTTTAATCTAAGCTCTCTTACTCCTACAAAAAGCATCCTTTTCCTCCTTTTTTTAAAAATGTTTCCCTTTTGGGTTACATTATATAATAATTACAGAATATGTCAAATGTTTTTTAGCTTTTTTCTTCTTGTCTTGGTGGATTGGTTGGTAAATTTAAGACCTAAAGTTCCTGATCTACCTATGAGAGATTGAAATATTCAAAATGCTAAATTTGGCGAAGAAGAAATTTATTATTTTGGGAAATATTAGTTCGGAGATATAATCGGTGAATGGATAGGGAAAGATGAGAGAAAGAGAATGAAGGCTTATATTAACTAAGTGAACTCTTAAATTGAAGCCTATAAAGGTGATAATAATATCCTTTTTTCTTTAAAAGCTCCTCATGCGTTCCTCTTTCTACAATTTTTCCTTTACGAAGAACAAGTATTTTATCGGCATTCTTTATAGTGGAAAGACGATGAGCCACTACTAAAGATGTTCTGTTTCTTAAAAGTTTTTCAAGAGCATCTTGAATAAGAGCTTCTGTTTCCGAATCAATGTTTGCCGTGGCTTCATCTAACACTAAAATCCTGGGGTTAAAAGCTAAAGCACGGGCAAAAGCTAAAAGTTGTCTTTGCCCTTGAGAAAAAGTAGCTCCTCTCTCCTGAACTTCTGCTTTATACCCTCCGGGAAGTGATTCCACGAAAGATTGGGCATTTGTATACTTTATTGCTTTCTGAATTTTTTCTTCAGAGATTTCTCCATTAGTAAGTCTTATATTACCTTCAATATTTCCAGAAAAGAGAAAAATATCCTGAAGAACCAAACTCATCTGAGATCTAAGAAAAGAAAGGTTCATTTCTTTAATATCAACTCCGTCCAACAAAATTTTCCCCTTCTTTATCTCATAAAATCTAAAGAGAAGGCTGGTAATTGAGGTTTTCCCGGCACCGGTATGCCCCACCAGGGCTACTCTTTCTCCAGGATTAACAGTGAAAGAAACATCTTTTAATACCCACTCTTCATTATCGTAAGAAAACCACACATTCTGAAATTCAATCTTACCTTTCGGGTTAATTATTTTCTTTCCAGTTAACCTTTTTTCCTCTTTCTGTTCTAAAAGAGCAAATATTCTCTCCGAGGCAGCCATAGCTCCCTGGAGAATGTTATACTTCTCGGCAATATCCCTGATAGGGCTGAAAAACATCTGAATATAAGAAAGAAAAGCCACCAGACTACCAAAACTAAGGGTTGTATTTATTACTCCCAATCCTCCGTACCAGATAAGAATAGCTACACCGATAGAACTTACAATTTCTATAAGAGGTCTAAATACAGCAAAGATTATTAACTGACGTAAGGCAGCTAAATAGTTTTCCCGATTTATCTCCTTAAATTTCTCAAAATTTTCTTTTTCTTGAGAAAAAAGTTGAATTATTTTAATCCCGGAAATACTCTCCTGGGAAAAAGCATTTAGCTTGGCGATTTTCCTCCTGATTTCTCTATAAGCATCTCTTGCCTTAGAACGAAAAACAAAACTAATATAAACTATTAAAGGAGTAAGAGCAAGCATAAAAAGAGTAAGTTTTACATTCATTCTAAACATTACAAAAAGAATACCTCCCATAAGAAAAACATCCTTGAGAACATTAATCAATACAGAGGTATACATCTCATTAATAGCGGCTACATCATTGGTAGCTCTGGTTACTAACCTCCCCACAGGATTCTTCTCTAAAAAAGAAAGAGGAAGGAAAAGTAGGTGAGAAAAAATCTGGGTACGCATATTGAACATTACTCGCTGGCCTGTCCATTGAAGAAGATAAACATAAGCAAAATTAAAGAAAAAATTGATAATAAGGATAAAAATGAAAATAAGAACAAGAAATTTTACTCCCTCTAAATCCTTTCCCCTGATAATCTTAATATCATCCTTTTTTACTTTCTTTAAATCATTAAGATTAGCAAAAAAATAATCTCCCTGTTTATGGAAAACTTCGGGATATTTGTTTAATGTATTCAAAATCTTATCTTTTTGGGAAAATTTTGCCGCGGAAGGATTTATAAAAAGGTATCTCTCTTTTGAAAAATAACCTCTTTTTTCTAAAAGAAGTTTATCCCCCTTTTCTATTGTGGATAAATTTATTAAATAGGTCCCTTCTTCTAAAGAAATAAGAGCCTGGCTATATTTGCCTTTAAGATTATCCTCAAAAAGAGAATTTTTACCGGAAAATTTTACTTTGACATAAGAAGGGACAATGTAACGGTCAATAGATAATTTGGCAATATAGGGCAGGGAAATATCAAATAAAGCCGTAAAAAGAAGAAGAATTAGGCAAATAATAAAGAAAAATTTATAAGGCTTAACATATTGGAGAAGCCGACGAATTAATTTAAAGTCATAAATCTTACCCTTTATTTTTTCTTCCTCTATAAAGGAAGATGAATGATGATTCATAACTTAAGATATTCCTCCTCTTCTTTAGCCATTTTTTGCCTTTCATAAAGATTAGCATAAAACCCATTTAAATTTAAAAGTTCTTCATGAGTTCCTTTTTCTACTATTCTTCCCTCTTTTATAACAATAATAAAATCTAAATCTTTAACACTACTAATCCTTTGAGAAACAACTATAGAAGTGCGATTTTGCATTATTTCTTTAAGATTTTGTAAAATTTCTTCTTCTGTCTCTGTATCTACAGAAGAAAAAGCATCATCAAGAATAAGAATCTTAGGATTCATTACTATTGCTCTGGCTAAAGCTACTCTTTGCTTTTGTCCTCCAGAAAGAGTAATTCCTCTTTCTCCTACTAAGGTATCCAGGCCATGAGGAAATTCTTTAATTTCTTCGTAAATCTTGCACTTTTTTGTTATTTCTATAATTTCTTGTTCTGAGGTCTGAGAGTTCCCAAAAGTAATATTTTCCCTGATAGAGGTCGAAAATAAGGTACTCTCTTGAGGTATAACTCCTATAGCTTTTCTTAAACTGGAAAGAGAAATTTTTCTTATATCTATATTATCAATAAATAGATGCCCGGAGGAAGAATCATAAATTCTTTGCAAAAGCTGAATTAAAGTGCTTTTTCCTGATCCTACTTTCCCCACAATTCCTAATCTTATTCCTGGTTTAATAAGAAGATTTATGTCCTTTAAAGCCAAATTTTTACGGTTCGGATAAGTAAAGGAAAGATGGCGACATTCTATTCTTCCCTGAATATCCATCGTCACCGCACCCTTTTCATCTTTTATTTCCGGCGAGGTTAAAAGAATCTTATTTATTCGTCCCATAGAGGCTGCTCCTCGCTGGACAAGATTGACTACCCAACCTATGGACATTAAAGGCCAGGTGAGCATTCCAAGATAAGTACTAAAAGCTACCATATCGCCTAAGCTAACTTCGTTAAGGATTACCTTTCTACCACCAAACAAAAGAACCAGAGCCGTTGCTAATCCTCCAATAAGCATAATAAGAGGGAAAAACATTCCCCAGATTTTCACCAGGGACATATTTTTATCTACAAATTTCTCATTAACTTTCTTAAATTCTTTGATTTTTCCTTCTTCCTGAACAAATGCTTTAATTTCTCTTATTCCCGATAAAGATTCTCTTACTTCTTCAGTAATGTCGGCAAAACCTTTTTGCACTTTTTCAAAACGATTATGAATACGCTTACCAAAAAATGTTACTATGATCCCAATAGAGAAAAGGGGGATAACAGTATATAAAGTAAGGTTAGGGCTTATGTAGAGCATAAAGGCTAAAGAAAATGCAAAGTGGACCACAGCATCAACTGACCTGGCTATCCCAGGACCAGTAGCGCGTCGGACAGCATCAATATCGTTAATGGAATGAGCCATAAGATCGCCAGTTTTTGTGCGATCAAAAAAACTTGCCGAGAGAGTCTGCAGATGAAAAAATAATTTATTGCGAAGATGCCGTTCTACTTTTCGAGACGAACCTACAATATAATAACGCCAGAGATAACGAAACAAAGCTCCTAAAAGAGCTAAACCAATGATATAAAGAGCATACTTACGCAGGAGAGAACCAGTAGCTGTTCCCAGAGAAAGAGAATCTATTGCTCCCCTAATAATAAGAGGCACAATTAAACTAGCAATATCAACAACGAAAAGAGCGATAAGTCCGAGAATTATATCTTTTTTATACCTTAAAACAAGTAAAATAAGATCTTTAAACTCTTTCATTTTAAAAGTGCATTTCTCGCCTTCCCTCAAGAGCTTCCAGAAGAGTAAGCTCATCAGCAAATTCTAAATCTCCTCCCGCAGGAAGCCCATGAGCCAGGCGAGTTATTTTTACACCTAAAGGAGAAAGTAACTTATAAATATACATAGCGGTAGTTTCGCCCTCAACATTGGGATCAGTAGCTAAAATAATCTCTTTAATTTTTCCCTTCTTAACTCGGTCTAAAAGAGACTTAATATTAATATCCTCAGGGCCTATTCCTTTAATAGGAGAAATAGCTCCCCTTAAAATATGATAAATCCCCTTGAATCTTCTTACCTTCTCAAAAAGAAAGACATCCTGAGGTTTTTCTACTACGCAAAGAACAGATTTATCCCGAGTTTCGTCCTGACAAATCGGACAGGGATCCTCTTCAGTAACATTGCCACAAATAGAACAATACTTTACTTTTTCCTTAACCTCTTTAATAGATTCTGCTAATCTAAAAACGCTTTCTTTTCTCTCTTTTAAAATAAAGAAAGCTATACGCTCTGCACTTTTTTCTCCTATACCTGGTAGTTTACTCAACTCTCCTATCAGCTTATTTAAAGATTTTACAGAATACATTTTATAAACCAAAAATTTGTGGCATCCCTCCGGGGATATTTAATCCTCCAGTAAGACCCTTCATCCTTTCCTTGGCTAACTCCTTTACTTTTTTTATACCATCATTCACAGCAGCTAATACTAAATCATTAAGCATCTGGATATCCTTCTCTTTTAACAAACTCTTTTCTATACGGACATCTACCGCTTCAAAATTACCATTGAGAGTTATTTCTACCATTCCTCCCCCGCTGGAACCAGTAACCTTCTGTTGGGATATTTCTTTCTGCGCTTTTTTAAGCTCACCCTGGATTTTTTGAAATTGCTGCATTAACTTCATAATATCGGGTATCATCTTTTTATCCTCTCTCCTCTTTTAATAATTCTCCATCAAATAGCTCTATTACTTTAGATACTGTTTTCTGCAGTTTATCTTTAGAATTAGAAGAAACAACACTTTGATTATTATCTTTCTTAATCACCTCTGGAGGAGAAACTTGATTAATCAGCCTCTCTTCCAGACTTAATATCTTTTCATAGATAATAGCTAATTGAGGATCTTTAGATTTTAAATACTCTTCCTGAGCATCAAAAGAACAGAGTTCAACCATAAGTAATTCTAACCAAATCTTTGGTTGAGAAGAAAAAGTAATTTTTTCCTCAATTTGAGAAATTATTTTTAAAAAGTGAATTGCGTCTTTTGTACTGAAATAAGAAGCTTGTTTTTCCATTATTTCTTTCTCTGATGGAGTTAAGGAGAGAAAGTTTTTTCTCTTCCCTTCCAACTTAATAATAATCAAATCTCTAAACCACTTTTTCCATTCTTTAATGAGCCATTCTGGTAATTTCCCTTCATTAAGTAACTGATTGACTAACTCTATATTAGCTAAAGTCCTCTTCCTTGCTACATTTTCAGTAAGCTCCGCTATATATTTTCTTTCCACCATTCCCAGAATACTGGTTACATCTTCCTCTTTTATTTCCCCTCGAGCATAAGAAATAGCTTGCTCTAATATCTTTTCAGCATCTCGCATACTATTTTCCGAGCCTTCAGCAATAAGAAGAAGGGCCCCTTCCGTGATTTCTATCTTTTCTTTTTCTGCTATCTGCTTTAGGCGGGCAAGAATGTCAGGAGTAGCTATTTTTCTGAAATCAAAGCGCTGACAACGTGAAATAATGGTTAAAGGGAGTTTGCGAGGATCAGTAGTGGCAAAAATAAAAACCACATGCGAGGGAGGCTCCTCCAGAGTTTTGAGAAGAGCATTAAAAGCCTGGTTGGTAAGCATGTGAACTTCATCAATAATATAAATTTTAAATCTTGCTTTAATAGGAGAAAATCTCACTTTTTCTCTTAAATCTCTTATTTCATCAATCCCCCTATTAGAAGCTCCATCTATTTCTAAAACATCAAGGGACTCTCCTCTGGTTATCTCTTTACATATACTACAATGGTTACAGGGCGTAGGGGTAGGCCCTTTTTCGCAATTTAGAGCTTTTGCCAGGATGCGAGCCATACTTGTCTTTCCTGTGCCCCAGGGTCCACAAAATAAATAAGCATGACCAATACGACCTAAGGCAATCGCATTTTTTAAAGTACGCACTATGTGATTTTGACCTACTATTTCCTCAAAGAGTTGAGGACGCCATTTTCTGGATAAAACCTGATAAGCCATAATTTCCTCTTTTTAGTGGAGGTAGGGGGATTCGAACCCCCGACTTCTTGCATGCGAAGCAAGCGCTCTCCCACTGAGCTACACCCCCTATTAAATCCGTAATGTGTAATTTGTGATAGGTGACCTCTAATATGTAATCAGCTAACTTATTTATGCTGATTTATATATTTCCCCCGATTGAAAACCAGGAACTAACTGACCATATTATATTAAATTTTATAAAAAAAGCAAAAAAATAACAGAGGAAAACTAGATGTAGTCTAATATAAAAATTCAGACCCTTTTGCTATAAGGATTTCCAATGTGTTTTAGAGAAGATTTGCTTATTACTAAAGATACCACCTGGCCAGAAAAAATTATTATCAACGAGGGAGTAGCTCTCACTGTAAAAGGCTGTACCCTCACTACAGAGAGAGAAGAGGCAACAAAAGGATGCCGAATTACAAACTTCGGCTCTCTTATTATGGAGAGTGTACACCTTGTGCAAAAGCGTAAAATCTAGGGGTGAATTTATAATTAAAGATTGTGTTTTAACCTTCCTTGACAGGTATAGGCAACTTTATAGTTTTATGGGTAGATTCATCGGTCAGAACAAATTCTCCCCCTTTCATAATCTTAAGCTGTTCATTTGCATTCAGCAGTTCAATGCCGTAAATTTTTCCATCAGGAGAAAGATCAATATTGAGCTCATCGTTTATCCGAATAGTTTCCACCTCTGCTCTCTTCTCTCTTAATTGAATATAAGCAATGTTATAGCGTATATCATAACTTACCTTCATTTTTTTATATCACCTCTCCTAAAAATATTTCGTCATCACTGTAATTATAACCCAATTTTCTTTTTCTTCCTTTGCATAAACTTCTACTTACTTTGTATTATACCTCTTCCCTCTCCATTTGCCTTTAAATAAAAAATTGTGTCTAAATCCTGTTCTTCCAAATTTTATAGGGAATCTTTCTCCTCGCTCAACAGTTTTTATCACTTCATCCTTTGTAGCGCCTCGCTCCTCCATACGTTCTCTGGCGTGTGGATGAATTTGGATGGTCATATAATCTCTTTAACTTCCTTTTCTATTATTCTTTAAATCAAGTAAAGAAGTAAGATGAAACACTTGATAATATTATAGCAAAATGCCTAAATTTGCAAAGTGTAGCATCAAGTTATATAGAAAGAGGCCTTTGAAAAATAATCAAACAGAAGGATAGGTACATTTTCCTCGTGTTGACAAATTAGGCCTTAACCCTATATCTGACCATATTATATTAAATTTTATAAAAAAAGCAAAATTACGAGTTAGTCAAAGGAGTCGCACTTTTCAGGACGTATAATTTCTCGCAGGCTCTGAGCCTCGCGGCTACCGAAGGGGAAAAGGGAATGCCCGAAGTCTTCTTGACGAAAACATATAATCTACTATATTTCAAAAGGATTGAGCTAAAGATGAAAGTTTTACAAAAAAATAAAAAATTATGTGTGGGAATTATCTTTGGAGGAAAATCGACGGAACATGAGGTTTCTCTGCAGTCCGCTAAAAACATCATAGAGGCTATTGATAAGAAAAAATACAAAGTAGTTTTAATTGGTATTGATAAAAAAGGTAAATGGTATTTAACTAAAGATTCAAGATTCCTACTGCATGCAGATAACCCTAAACTGATTAAATTAAATAGGTCAAACGACAAAGTGATCTTAATTTTAGGGGAAAAGGCGAAGCAATTGATTTGTTCTTCAAGTCATCGAACTGTGGGACCTATTGATGTAATCTTCCCTGTACTCCACGGACCTTATGGTGAAGATGGGACCATTCAAGGTTTCTTAAAAATAGCAGACATTCCTTTTGTAGGAACAGATGTTCTTGGCTCAGCAATAAGTATGGATAAGGAGATTACCAAAAGACTCCTTCTGGAGGCTGGAATCCCTAGTGTAAAATTTTTCACCCTCCATCATTCCTCAATAAAACAAATTAGTTTTAAGACTGTAAAAAATAAACTGGGCCTACCATTTTTTATTAAGCCCGCTAATATGGGTTCATCTATAGGAATAAATAAGGTAAAAAATAAAGAGCAGTTCGCCTTATTTCTGAAAGAAGCCTTTCAATATGATAATAAAATACTCATAGAAGAAGCTATTAAAGGACGAGAAATTGAATGCGCTGTTTTAGGAAATGAGAATCCCATTGCTTCTCTCCCCGGAGAAATTATCCCTCAATATGAATTTTACTCTTATAAAGCAAAATATCTTGATGATAAGGGAGCTATTTTGAAAATACCAGCCGAACTTTCTTCAAAGATCGCCACTCAAATTCAAAATCTCTCTGTAAAAGTATTTAAACTTCTTGAATGTAAGGGAATGGCTCGAGTAGACTTTTTTCTTAAAAATAATCAGGAAATTATCGTAAATGAGTTAAATACTATTCCTGGTTTTACTAAAATTAGTATGTATCCAAAGCTCTGGGAGGTAAGTGGAATATCATATTCTCAGTTAATCGACAGGTTAATTCAACTTGCTCTTAAAAAATTTAAAGAGAAAGAAAGAATAAAAACCTCCTTTATCTGTGATACTTCAGGCTAAGTTATTTTTACTACTATATTACTGACAATATTAGCCGCTTCATCACAGCGATCAGCAGAATTACTTAAATGCCTGTATAACTCTCTAACTTTTAGAATATGAATAGTATCCTTACTTTTAAATAGTTCGACTAAAGCTTCATGGTAAAGATGCTCAATATGATTCTCTGCTTTTTTTGTTCTCAAAAGGTATTTCAAAATTGCTGGAGATGGTCTTTTAAAATTCAAAATAGCCTGGTTTATATTTTCTGTTGCCACCAGTAAAACTTCAACCATTTTCTGCATATAGAAAGTGGGCTGAACCTCATAGATTAACATTTCTTCCACTGTCCTCTGGCCATAATCAATAATATCATCTACGGCCCGCGAAAGAGAGAAAATATCTTCTCTGTCAATAGGAGTAACAAAAGCACGATTTAATTCATTAATAAGAATATAACGGAGTCCATCGGCTTCTGTTTCTATTTCCCTTACTTTCCCCGCATTTGCAGGGTTAGCCTCCTCCATAAATTCCTTTAAGGCTCTCATCCCGCTTAATGTTTTCTCGGACTGATCAGCCAACATTTTAAGAAAATCTCTTCTTTCAGGAAAGAAAAATTCTTTTAATCCCATATATTTCCCTATAATATTTTTGAAAACCAGAAAATTAAAAAATAAAAGAGCATAGCTATTAATCCTGACATAGGAATAGTAGCTACCCAGGAAATAAAAATGTCCCTAATTTTCTTCCATCTCACTGCCCGTGGCTTATCAGCGGCTCCTGCTCCCATAATTGAAGAATTAACTATCTGAGTAGTGCTTACCGGAAATCCAGTAAAAGAAGATAACCCTACTACAAAAATAGAGGCACTTTGAGCTCCAAAACCATGGATAGGACGAATTTTATATAATTTAGCTCCCAGAGTTTTCATAATCCGCCAGCCGCCCCGAGAAATACCGAGAGCGATACCGAGGGCACAAAGAAAAGATACCCATCCCGGAACTAAAAAAACCCCTTCAGGGAAATGATAAAAATCTAAAATTACCAGAGACATTACTATAATACCCATTGTTTTAGGGGCATCATTACTACTATGACTTAAAGCTAAAAATATAGAGGATAATATTTGCAAACGCCGAAAAACTTTATTTACACCAGGGGAAGAACCCCTGGCAAAGAAAAAACTCATTTTGGTAAAAATAAATCCTAAAGAAAGGCCTATAAAAGGGGAAGTTAATAAAACAACAATAATCCAGAAAACATTTTCCCAATGAATAAGAGACAGAGTTTCACCCTTCACAATATATAACTCCAAAAGAGTGGCTCCCAATAAACCGCCAATAAGAGCTTGTGAAGAGCTGGAAGGAAGAGCCAACCACCAGGTAATAAGGTTCCAGGTAATTGCCGCTCCTAAACCGGAAAAAACTACCCAGATACTAATTAACCGCGGGTCAACTATCCCTGTACTTAAAGTCCTGGCCACCCCTTTTCCTAAAAACAGAGCTCCTATAAACTCAAATATTGTCCCTATAAGAAGAGCTTTCCGGGGGCTGATAGCACGAGAAGAAATCATCGTCGCTAAGACATTACATCCATCATGAAACCCATTAGTAAAAACAAAAATTAAAGCAAGAAAAACTACCCCTCCGCCTATTAGCCATCTATAATCCAATTTCCCTTAACTCCACAAGCTTTTAACAGCCTTAATAATATCTCTTTCGTCAGGCAAAAATGCCTTCTCTAAAACAGGTGAAGAAGGGGGAGGTGTATTGGGAGCGGCTATTCTCATTATAGGAGCATCTAAATAATCAAATGCTTTTTCTTGAAGCTCGGAAACTATTTCTGCGCCAAATCCCATAAACTCAACAGCTTGATGAACCACTATTGCCCGATTACTTTTTTGAACAGAGTTTACTATAGTCTCTATATCAAGAGGATAAAGACTGCGAATATCTATTACTTCTGCTTCAATATTTTCCCGGGCTAATTCTTCAGAAGCTTTTAAAGCTAGGGGAACCATAGAAGACCAGACAATTATAGTAACACTATTCTTGGAAATATCAGCTTTTCGCTTTATCTCTGCCTTTCCCAGGGGAACTAAATACTCCTTTTTAGGAACCGTGCTTTTGACTAAAGGATATTTGTAAAGATTTTGATGCTCAATAAATACAACGGGATTATCATCCCTGATAGCTGAAGAGAGCATTCCTTTAGCATCATAAGGATTTGAAGGAGCAACAACTTTTAATCCTGGTATATGAGCAATTATTGCTTCCAAACTTTGAGAATGCTGACCAGCATATCCTTTTCCTCCTCCAATAGTTGTTCTAATGGTCAAAGGCATAGTTGCCTGTCCCCCAGACATATATTCCCATTTTGCTGCCTGATTTCCCAATTGATCCATAGCTTGAAGCATGAAATCAATATACATTATCTCTATCACCGGTCTTAAACCTCTTAAAGCTGCTCCTACTCCGCTACCCATAATTACTGCCTCAGAAATAGCTGTATTAAAAATACGTTCCCTCCCAAAAATTTCTAAAAGCCCTTTTGTGGCTCCAAATGCTCCTCCATAATCAGCGATATCTTCTCCCCAGAGGACAACTCGCCTATCTCTCCTCATTTCCTGAAATAAACCCTCAATTATTGCTTCCCTATAAGTGATTTCTTCCTCTGTCTTCCTCTCTAAAAAATCGGGTTTCTTTAAAATGGGAGCATTTTTGAATCTTTCGGGAACTTGACTTGAATTTGCTTCACTAAAAAGATTAAAATATATAGTTTTAGGGTCAGGATTCCTCGCTTCAGCAGCTTTTATGGCCATACTTTCATTTCGCTCCCTCGCCTCTTTCTTAAGTTTATTAAATTCTTCTAAAGTAATAATTCCTTCTTTTATTAATTTCTCTGGAAAAGTTTTTAAAGGATCAATCCCTTCCCATAACTGGAGCTCTTTAAAAGCTCTATAGGTTTCATCTTCCACTTTGTTTAATTTATCACTTAAAGAGTGCCCTTTAAATCTATAACACCAAAATTCCAAAAGTACAGGTCCTTTGCCATTTTTAATTAACTCTACCGCTCTTTTAACCCCATCCCTCACCGCCAATACATCCATTCCATTAATAATCTCGGCATGCATTCCTTCTCTATTATACCCAAAACCTCTTTCAGTAAGAAATTTTATTCCGGTAACCTCACCTCTTTGCTGACCCGACATCCCATATTGGTTATTAACAATAGCAAATATAAGGGGAATTCCATATTTTTTACTCATTAATCTATTAGTAAATTGAGCCATAGTAGCCATATTCATTGCCTCATGAGCAATACCATTATTAAATGCTCCATCCCCGGCAAAACATAAGGTAACTTTCTTATCATTAAGGAATCTTGAAGCAATTCCTGAACCTACAGCTATCCCCAAACTTCCTCCTACAATAGCATTTGCTCCCAGATGTCCCTTACTAAAATCAGCTATATGCATTCCTCCACCTCTTCCCCTACAATAACCAGCTTCTTTACCAAATAATTCCGCTATAGCTCTAAAGAGATGAAATCTTAAAGCCTGTTCTCTGAGATCCTCAAAAGTTTTATCTTTAACTTTAAACCCTAAATAACTGTAAATTTCTTTATCCTCTACAAGAAGCTTAATAAGAGAAGATTCATCCATTTGTTTAATAGCAAAATAACCCTTAGCTAATGCATCTCCATGTCCACGATGATTACTGGTAATATAATCGCCTGATGAGATTGCCGCCATAGTTCCTGTAGAAACCGCTTCCTGGCCAATGGAAAGATGTGAGGCTCCAATATATAAATACTTAAGAGGACCGTATCTTCCTTTCTTTTCCTTTAACTCACAAATCATCTCCTCAAAATTTCTAATAAAAAGCAGACATTTAAGTATATTAATACATTCTTCTTTGTTTAAATTTTTTTTCTTTATCTCTTCCTGTAAAGATTTTTGATATTGAAACTTAGGTATCTTACCCCCTACTTTAACAAAACCAGGGGTAAAATCCGGCAACAAAATAAGCTCTCTAACCACTTTAATTCTCCTATTTACTCTTTTGTATTCTTACTAACCCTACACCTTAATAAGATCTATCCCCTCCTTATGACAACTAAAATAGATAAATTTATCCTTTTTCAAGTTTATGCCATGCTAAAAAAGCAGGGATAACTACTAAAATATCAACAAAACCCAGGAATCTCCCACCTAATAATATTGCTAAACCCACAACACCAGTTATAATACCTACAATCAAACAAGTCATCTTAGTTGTAGGTATATCGTTTGCTTCTAATTTTTTAAATCCCCAAAAATAAAGAGCGGCTGCTAAAGCAGCAGAAATTATAAATCCAAGACTATCACGCAACATAATAGACAACAGAGATAACCCTCCTAAACCGGCTATAGAAATTATTAAATAAGTTCTCGCATCTAAATTCATCTCCGTAGTTTTTATAGTCTTTGTGGTCTTTATTGGTATAGAACTCTTCTCCTCGCTCTTTAAATTAAATCCACAGGATGGACAAAATTTTACATCAGAACTAATTTCTTTACCGCAATTAGGACAAAAAGGCATTTTTTATTCTCCTTTCTTAATTTTCGGTAATGTCAAAAATAATTCTTTCTTTTTGTAATTGGTAGTCGCGAGGCTCAGAGCCTGCGTTTGGACATAATAGCTATAATTTTTTCCCGCAATGCCCACAAAATTTATCTGTAGCACCCACGCTTTGACCACAAAATGGACAAACTCTTAATTCCTTTATTCCCTCCACTTTAACTTTTCCCTCTGTCGCTTTTGGTTTCTCAGCTACAATTCCTAAGTATTCTTCAACCTTATTAAATATATGCCCAACATCTCTGGAAGATTGCCCCCAATCAGTAACCACTGTTTTCATTTTAGGCTTAGCATTTATAGTTAGAGAAACTTCCTTATTTTCAGAAATAGGCTGTATCTCTATAATAATATCTGTTCCTGTAGAAAATAAAGAAAAGCCTGTAGTAGCCGTAATTATCCCCTTACTTTCATCCTTATTAATTACCTTCATCTTAAACTCATCCAAAGCCTTGGTAATAGCAGAGAAAACCTCAGAAGAGTTTTTCGGGTAGTTCCTTGTTTCACTTGCATCTCTCATTCCCATTTTCTTCACCTCCAATTTTTATAATTATATTTCTTATCTTAAAGTATTTTACTAAAAATTTCCTCTTATTACTCTTACTATAATAATTTACTAAATATTGTAGTAGTTATAGTAGTGGCTGTAGAATATGTGAATAACTTATCTATTTATTATTTAACCAGTTAAAAGATATAATAAAAAACTGGGGATAAAAAATGTGTTTTTTCTTTTTATTCTTTAACAAAATCTTTCTCTTTTAAGTATTTATCTTAAAATGAAGGACTATTCTATTTAAAAAATTTCACAGATTATTAAGAAGTTTTAAGTAGCTTTTCCATCTCTTTTAAATCTTTTCTTAAACCTTCGTTTTTCTTTTTTTCTTTATCTATTTTTTTACAGGCATACATTACAGTAGTGTGGTCTTTTCCACCAAATTTTTCTCCTATTTCAGGAAAGGAAGCATTAGTTAATTCTCGACAAAGATACATAGCTATTTGTCGGGGAAGAGCTATTGATTTATGCCTTTTTTTAATTTTTAAATCATTTTTTTTAATTTTATAGTATTCACTTACTATTTCTTGAATTAATTCAATAGTAATAAAATCTCTCCCTGGTTTGGGAAGTATTTCCATTAAGGCTTCTTTGGTAAATTCCTTATCTATTTTTCTTTGATGTAAGGAAGAGTAAGCAAGAAGACGGACAAGACACCCCTCTAATTTACGGATATTTGTTTTTATTCTTTCTGCTATAAAAACAGCGGCATCATTAGGAAGATCTACTCCTTCTAATTCCGCTTTCTTTTTTAATATAGCAATTCTTGTTTCCAGGTCTGGGGGTTGGATATCAGCAATTAGACCCCATTCAAAACGAGATTGAAGTCTTTTTTCTAAAGTGGGAATTTCTGAAGGAGGTCTGTCGCTTGAGAGGACTATTTGTTTATGTGCTTCATGAAGAGTATTAAATGTATGGAAGAATTCTTCCTGAGTTCGTTCTTTTCCAGCTAAAAAATGGATATCATCCACTAATAAAGCGTCAGTATTTCTATATTTTCTTCTAAATTCTACTGTTCTATCATCTCTAATAGCATTTATTAACTCATTAGTGAATTGCTCAGATGAAAGATAAGTAAAAGTTAACCCCTTTTTATATTCTATAATATAATGAGCAATAGCTTGTAAAAGGTGAGTTTTACCCAACCCTACATCCCCATAAATAAAAAGAGGGTTATAAGCTTCAGCAGGAGATTGGCTCACTGCTAAAGCGGCAGCATGGGCTAATCGGTTATTATTTCCTATGACAAAATTGTTAAAATTATATCTAGGATTTAAGTTTCTTATAAAAAATCTTTGTTTATTTAAACTCTCTTTTTTTTTAAAAGAAATAAAATTTATTTTTATATTTCCTTTGCTAATTTCCTTTAATTCATTACTTATTAATTTTAAATAATTTTTTTGTAAGTAATTATTGGAAAAATTATTTGGAGTTTCAATAATTAATTCACGGGGATTAAGGGAATGAAGTTTAAGAGGTTCGAACCAATTTTTAAAGACAGGAGGGCTAACTTTTTGTTCAATTCTGGATAAGAATTTTTCCCAGAAGTACTTTTCTTTATCCTTCATTTAAGCCCTTTCTTGAAATTTAAAAGGAGATCCTTATTAAAAGTTAATCACAGAGTTATCCACAGTTGTGGATAACTTAAAAACTGAAATTAGAAAAGAAATAGTAAAGTTAATTTTTTTCACCTTCCTTTTAAAATGTAAGTTAATTAAAAACTTTAAAAGTTATACACAAGTTATAAGAGATTCCACACCCCTAAAAAAATTTAAGGGGTTAATTGATATCTGTAAAATGTTTAAGGAGGGTATAATACTTTGTATTTTCTCTTTTAAGTGCATTATATAGAAATTTCCTTTGTTAATCCTTTTATTTGCTTAGTTTCCCAACCTAAATGACAGAGGAGGGAGCAGCTTCAGTGTTGAGGGGGATTCCCCTAAAACCCTTTTTATTTCTAATAATACTATGCTTTAAATAAAAGTTCTATCAAAAATAAGTTTATATTTTTTTGTTTTTTTGTCAAACTAACTTCGCTCAAACTTTTTACACGAAAAATTGGTAGCCGTAAGGCCCAGAGCCTGCACTTCTCTATAATAGCTTCCCTTTTTTTGCGCAACTTAAAGATTGCGGCTTTCTTAAAAATTCCTGAAAGTGTGAACCCTTGATAATTTGACAAAAGTGTTTAGTGTGATAAAGTAAAATTTATAGAGGGATAAAATTAATGTATACTAAAGATGTAAGACTAAAAGTTTTAGATAATGGGCTTAAAGTCATTACTGAAGAAGTACATAATATGCCTATTATAAGTGTTCTTATGTGGTATAAAGTGGGCTCAAGAAATGAATCACCAGGAATAACAGGCACTTCTCATTTTGTAGAGCATATGGTATTTAAAGGAGGGGGAGAGTTTAAGAAGGGAGAAATTTTTAAAGAAGTCAATAAATACGGAGGAGTGTTAAACGGGTTTACTGATAGTGATTTTACCGCATATTTTGAGGTATTACCAAAAGAAAAATTAAATTTAGCTCTTTGTATTGAAAAAGATCGCATGGTTCGGGCCATCTTCGATTCTGAGGAATTTGAAGCAGAGAGAACAGTAATACTTTCTGAATTAGAAGGGGGAGAGAACCACCCCTCGTATCTACTTTATAAGGAAGTTATTTCTCAAGCTTTTAGAATTCATCCTTACAGGTGGGATCCTGGAGGATTTAAATGTGATGTACAAGGAATTAAAAGAGAGACTCTTTATGAGTATTATCAAAAATATTATGGTCCCCGAAATGCTACACTGGTAGTAGTGGGAGATTTTAATTCAGAAGAAGTTTTTCCTTTAATAGAGGAAAAGTTTGGTAATATTAAAAAGGAAACAAAAGAGCCCGAGGTAAGATTAAAAGAACCGGAACAAAAAGGGGAAAGAAGAGTAATCTTAAGGCTTAAAGGGAATAATCCTCTTCTTCAAATAGCTTACCATATCCCTTCAGTAAAAGATGAAGATATATTCCCGTTAGCAGTTCTTGATACTATCCTTAGTGGTGCGCAAATTGGAGAGATGGGCTGGAGTCTTGGCACAAAGACATCTTTACTTTATAAGCAGTTAGTGCGAACGCGTCTTGCTTTAGAAGTGGATTCTTCAGCAGGTTTAGCTATTGATCCTTATCTTTTTTACTTCTCCATTACTGTCCAGCAAGGAGTGAATCCTGAGAATGTA
>JGI24025J20009_10001211_pt1 | contig 19668 bp, 24 predicted proteins | sample Cruoilmetagenom3_FD_20009 | JGI IMG/M metagenome (IMG submission 20009) | reverse complement strand
GGGCGCAACCACCTTCCAGTGGTGAGGGTGGGCAAATGAGATGTGAAGCTGCGGCGATGTATAGGTAATCCACCCTGCCTCATCTGCCTGAGCGCTCTGAGTTGCCAAAGCGGTCGAGCCACTCGTGAAGATCATTAGCCCTGCCAGCAAAAGACCAACCCCTTTTTCCTTCATTGGTTAGTTCCTCCTCGTGTATATTAGACTTTATAGGAGTTTAATTTGCCTGACATAACGCGGGCAATTTCGAGCAATTTACACGTCATTCTGAGCGCTTTCGAGGTCAAAAAACAGGCAAACTCACCCGCAAATCTGCCAACACGACGTCAAAGGATTAAATCCCTATAATGTTTATTATACCCCATCTCCCGCCAATTTGCTGGACGCTTGCCTTGCACTCTCCCTGCGCTTTCCCTACGTTCGCTTAGCGCGTGACGGTCCGCCTGGCCTCCGTGTCCCTACCTGGGCCAATGCGGCTGAACGCCATCTACCGCTCGGGCCAGCCACTGGGATAGCGTTCCAGTGTCTGTAGGCCGCGGCGTATGCCACTACCAACGTCTCTGGCTTTCATCTCGCTCTCATCCCTCCTCCTGCACTTCAGCAACTTACTCGATCACCACCAGCACCTGCCCCAACTCCACGTCGTCGCCTGGGGCCACGGCGACCTGCTTCACCATCCCGCTGCGGTCGGCGCGCAGCTCGTTCTCCATCTTCATGGCCTCCAGGATCACCACCACGCCCCCCTCTTGAACTTCGTCCTCTTCGGCCACTAACAGGCGGATCACCTTGCCCGGCATGATGGCCTTGATCACGCCCGCGCCTTCGGCAACTTCACGAGCGGGAGCCGTCGGCGCAGCCGCTGCGGCCACGGCCGCTTCCAAACCGGCCACAGCGAAACTGTAGGGGATGCCGTTGACGGTAGCCCTATCGCCTTCCAGCGCCACCTCGTAGAGGATACCATCCACGGTGACGCCCCGTTCCTCGAAGCCCACGACGAAGGGCTGGCCGTTGACCAGCACCGTGTTGCCCTGCATCTCGATGCTGTATTCGGTATCATCCAGCGTGACGGTGAATTCCCTATCCATTCTCGTGCTCTTTCGTGCTTTCGCGCTCTCGTGTTTCGTGCCCTTCGTGTTCTTCTTTCGCTACCTTCGTGTTCATCGCATCCCTCCAGCGCCGTCAATCAGGCCCTGCCAGCGCGCCGCCCGCGGCCGCCAGCTCATCTTCCAGGGGGAGATGGACAGCTCTGGCCATGCCTCCGCTGTGACGGCAGGCCGCCGCTCCATCTGGTGGGCTGCCAAAGCAGCGATAGCGGCGACGATGGCTTCTTTCCCGCTAGTCCCACGCGCTCGTCGCTCCAAGAAGGGCCGCGCCGTCTGGGGGAAGAGCGCATAGGAGATGACGTCCTCCTCGCTGCGGGCCAGGTCGCCGATCTCCTGCTTGGCCTTCTCCATCCCCGGCGGGATCAGGTCGGCGGGGCGGCAGTCAATGGGCTGCTCGTCGCCAATGACCAGTTGCTGCACCTCCGGATCAATCGGCGCCGGCGGGCGGCCATAGTAGCCGCGGACGAAGTTCTTCACCTCCTCGGGAATCATCTTATAGCGCTCGCCCAGCAGCACGTTCAGCGTGGCCTGGGTGCCCACGATCTGGCTGGAGGGGGTGACCAGCGGCGGAAAGCCCAGCTCCTCGCGCACCCGCGGCACCTCGGCCAGCACCTCTTCGTAGCGCTCCTCCGCGCCCTGCTCCCGCAGTTGCGACATCAAATTGGAGAGCATGCCGCCCGGAATCTGGTACTGCAAGACCCGCACGTCCACCCCCGTCATGCCGCTCTCGAACTTGGCATACTTCTTGCGCACCTCGGCGAAGTAGCCGCTGATCTCGGCCAGCAGGTCGAGGTCGAGCCCTGTGTCCCTCTCCGTGCCCTGCAGGATGCTGACGATGGTCTCGGTGGGCGGCTGTGAAGTGATGAGAGCCAGAGCGGAGATAGCCGTGTCCACGATGTCCACGCCCGCTTCCACCGCCTTGAGCACGGCCGCCGTGGCCATGCCGCTGGTGTAGTGGGTATGAAGCTGGATCGGCAGATCTATCTCTGCCTTGAGCTGGCCCACAAGTTCGTAAGCTACATACGGCGAGATCATCCCGGCCATGTCCTTGATGCAGATGGTGTCGGCGCCCATGTCTTGCAGTTGCCTGGCCATAACCACGTAGCTTTCGATGTTGTGCACAGGGCTGATGGTGTAGCAGATACTGGCCTGGACGTGCGCGCCCTCCCGCTTGACCACTTCCATGGCCTTGCGCATGTTGCGCACGTCGTTGACGGCGTCAAAGATGCGGAAGACGTCAATCCCGTTCTCGTGTGCCTTGACGACGAAGCGCTCGAGGACATCGTCAGGGTAGTGCTTGTAGCCGACGACGTTTTGGCCGCGTAGCAGCATCTGGAAGGGGGTGTTGGGCATCTCGGCCTTCAGCCGGCGGATGCGCTCCCAGGGATCCTCGTTGAGGAAGCGCATGGCGGAATCAAAGGTGGCCCCGCCCCACATCTCCACTGACCAGTAGCCCACCTGGTCGAGCTTCTCGGCGATAGGCAGCATGTCATCGGTGCGCATGCGCGTGGCCAAGAGCGACTGGTGAGCGTCTCTCAATATCGTATCACAAATGCGGACAGGATTCGTTTCAGTCATTGTTTACTCCGGGAACAGAGACCCATGTAGACAGATTCACAAAACCAAGTGAAACGTGATGCGTGTTGCGTGATGGGTGGTGGCTGCTTATTCTTCCTCGCCAGGGATCACCAGACGTTTCTGCACGAAATCCAGCACTTGCTGAGCCAGATTCAAGGCTCGCTCGCTGTCAGTGGCATTGTAGGCTTCGAAGGGCAGGCCGCCAGGCAATCCGTTGGGATAACGAGTCGGGATGTAGTACTGATCGAGTGGAGCCACTTCCCGTCCCAGGGTTGCGAATGCTTCATCTACCGCACTGGCATCGGTGCACAGCTCCCGCACCGAGTGCCCCCAAACCATTTCTGCCCCTTGCGCGTAGAGGTAACCCTTCAGCGCTTTCTCGGCCGCCTGCTGAGCCAGGAAGCAGGTCAAGTTATGGCGTTGGCCAGCGAAGGCATACCGTGCATCGTCCAGGTCCCGCATAGCCTGCTGAAGCCAACGTTGTCCCTCTTGCTCAGGTATCGGTCGCATGTAACTCCCTCCCTTCTTGCACCGCTCGCCTTATCAGCGGATTGGTATGCTGCATCTGTTCGAACTCCTCCGGCGTGTAGACTAGCAGATCCAACGCCAGTGGGCAATCCAACAGGCGGTACATCTCGTCCAACCGATCAAGAAACCGCTGCTGGGTCTCCAACACGACAATGAGGTCAATGTCCCCTGGCCACACGGCCTCTTCTCGGGCCAGCGAACCGAAGAGGATCACCCGCTGGGCACCGCGAGCCTTCAGCATAGGCACCATTCGAGCGAGCTCTTGTTCCAATCGCAGCCGCCGTTGTTCCGCGTCTCCCCTTCGTACCAGCATTTTCTCCACCTATGGAACTGATTGAACCGTGGGAAGCCCCTACGGGCAGGCGCAAGACCCGCCCCTACTCAGCGAACAAATGGGCGGCCTTGAACATCAGCACCAGCGCGCCTTTGTCCGAGCGGGAGCGGTGCACCTCGTGCGCCTTGACCACCAGGGTATCTCCCTCCCCCAAGCGCACGCTGGGGTCATCGGCGTAGTCAATGGTCACCTCGCCTTCCAGAACGACGTACATCTCGTCCTTGCCATGGTCGTGGAACTTGTAGCTCCCCTGGAAGCGGCTGAGGTAGGCGCAATAGTCGTCCACCTGACCCACCACGGTGTGCATGAAAGGCTTGGTCAGCTTCGCCGCCGCTTCGGCGATGGGCACTTTCTTCTCAGACATCGTCGTCTCCTTCATCCTCCAAAGCCCTGTGGGCTGTGACTTGCTCTTTGGTCATTCGTCTTACAACGGTATGTTGCCGTGCTTCTTCGGCGGGCTGGCATCCCACTTGTTCTGCAGCATCTGCAACATATGTACGGTGCATCGCTCAGCAGGAGCGCTTATGGGAATCCTCTGTAGATGTCCTTGCGGTGCAGGATGCGTCGGAATTCAATCACCTTGTTGTCAAAATCCAGGCGCAGTCCGATGCGATAGCGCCCTAATCGCAACTTGAACTACTCGTGATGGCCCACCAACTTCTGGACTTTGCCGCCAAGGAATGGATCGTGGCCAATGGCTACACCGAAAGCAATGGCCTCAACACGCTCGCGCTCGCTCTTGGGTAAGGCCGCCAAATCCTTGAGGAATGGCCGTGTGAGGCGTACTTGCCACATCAACTCGTCTCCGCCAGATATTCCTGGTATAGCTCGCGAGCCTCGTCTACAGTTAAGAGCTCTTCGTCGTCGGTCTCTGCAATCTTCCGAGCAAAGATATCATCTTCTATGAACTCCAACAGGCTCTCAGGCGCAGTGCTGAGCAGATCAGCCAGCACAAAAACGGATAGCCGCCAGCGACCATTGAGACGGATGCCCTGGATTTCCTGCCGTTGCACCATGTCCAGTAAGTCATCCTCATTAGCACCAAGAATCGTGGCCGCAGTGGACAAATCAACAGTCAGCGTGATCATGTTCTAATTCCTCCTCCAACGATCATCTTGGATTTGGGTCATCTGTCATTGGTCATTACAACGGAATATTGCCATGCTTCTTCGGCGGATTGGTATCTCGCTTGTTCCGCAGCATCTGCAGCGCCTCGATGAGCCGAGGGCGGGTCTCGCGCGGCTCGATGACGTCGTCAATGTAGCCGCGAGCGGCGGCGACGTAGGGATTGGCAAACTGCTCGCGATACTCGGCCACTAGCCGCGCTCGCTCTGCCTCCGGATCTTCCGCCTCGGCGATTCGCTTGCGGAAGACGATGTTTACCGCGCCGTCCGGCCCCATGACGGCGATCTCCGCCATGGGCCAGGCGTAGGAGATATCGCCGCGGATGTGCTTGGAGCTCATGACGTCGTAGGCTCCGCCGTAGGCCTTGCGGGTGATGAGGGTGATCTTGGGCACCGTGGCCTCGCAGTAGGCGTAGAGCAGCTTGGCCCCGTTGCGGATGATGCCCCCGTGCTCCTGGGCCACGCCGGGCAAGAAGCCCGGCACATCCATGAAGGTGATGATGGGGATGTTGAAACAATCGCAGAAGCGCACGAAGCGGGCGGCCTTGATGGAGGAGTTGATGTCCAACACGCCTGCCAGCACCATGGGCTGCTGAGCCACAATACCCACGGAGAAGCCGCCCAGCCGCGCGAAGCCGACAATGATGTTCTGCGCCCAGTGCTGATGCACCTCCAGAAACTCGCCATCGTCCACCACGCGGCGGATGATCTCCTTCATGTCGTAGGGCTTCATTGGACTGTCGGGCACAATGCTATCCAGCGCTTCGTCCATGCGCTCGGCGGGATCGGCGGTGCGTACGAAGGGTGGGTCTTCCATGTTGTTTTGCGGCATGTAGCTGAGCAGTCGCCGCGCGAACGCTAAACAGTCATCCTCGTCCTCGGCGGCGAAGTGGGCCACGCCGCTTTTACTATTGTGGGTCATGGCCCCGCCCAGTTCCTCTGAAGTCACCTCCTCCCGCATCACGGCCTTGATCACTTCCGGCCCGGTGATGTGCATGAAACTGGTACCCTTGACCATGATCGTGAAGTCGGTCATGGCTGGTGAGTAGACGGCGCCGCCCGCGCACGGCCCCATGATGAGCGAAATCTGCGGCACTACGCCGGAGGCCAGCACGTTTCGCAGGAAGACGTAGGCATAGGCGGCCAGCGAGACCACGCCCTCCTGAATGCGCGCCCCGCCCGAATCATTGAGGCCGATGACCGGCGCGCCGTTCTTCATGGCCATGTCCATGATCTTGCACACCTTCTCGGCGTGCACCTCACCCAGGCTGCCGCCGAAGACGGTGAAATCCTGGGAGAAGATATAGACCAGCCGCCCATCAATGGTTCCCCAGCCGGTAACCACGCTATCGGACAGGTACTTCCTCTCCTCGATGCCGAAGCCCACGGTGCGGTGGGTGGCGAACATGTCCAGCTCGCGGAAGGAGCCGGTGTCCAGCAGCCGTTCGATACGCTCGCGGGCAGTCAGCTTGCCGCGAGCGTGCTGGCGATCAATGCGCGCCTGCCCACCGCCTAGCTTGGCTCGCTCCCGCATGTCGTGCAGAGTCTGAATCTTGGGATCAACTGTCATTTGGGCCTCCCAGCGACCGATTCGTTTCGGCATCTGGCTCGTCTATCGCCCCCACTTCATGTAGATAGCGCTGTAGGCGAGCAACGAAGCGCTCGATCTCGTCCAGAATGCTCTGGGCATCCTGGTGAGTGAATTCAGAAAAGTCGTCGTAGTCAGCATCCTCCCGCCACCTTCTGGCCCGCCGATAGATGTCTGCATACTCAGGCTCAATCAGCCCCGGTTTCACCAGGTATTGACTGAAAGCAGACTCCACGCCGGAATGCTTTCGCCGCTCAATGCCAAGGGCAGCCAATACGGCCGTCGTAAGAACGAACGCAGCGTAGTACGCCCGATTGATGGATTGACGATATCCTCCCTGCTGTAACAACAGGCGAGCGAATCTCAGGTCTTCGTGACACCTCTCCAGACGCAGACCGATTATGACGCGGGTGTTTTCATCCATAGCTCGACTCCCTCGCGCTCGATGTTTCTGTACAGAGGGGAACGATACTGCCGGTTGAGTTCGTATCGTCTCGGCCCCATAATCAGTTCCGAAAGGACCACGCCATACTTGAGGGCAATATCGGTGCCCATGCGCTCAATAGGCCGATAGGTGCAGCGATCATCACTGCGGATGACGATCAACAGATCCACGTCCGACTCTTCATCGAAATCTCCCCGCACCTTGGAGCCAAAAAGCGTGACACGCAGCACTTGATCCTCGTATTCTTGTCGTAGCCGTCGTAGATACTCCTCCAAGGCTGCCCTTTCTCGTTTGGCCAGATGCTTCAAATCGTTACCCATCGTTCTCTCACCTCTCACTGCTGTAAGCTGCCTCGGCGCAGCGCCGCCTGCTCAAAACGAGGTAGAGCGCTGCCAGCACAAAGGTCGTGAAGATCGTGTGCCATTTGATCAGCGCTATAGGCACTACTATGGGGTCAAACATGGGATGCTGCCCCAGTCCGTAGTCCACGAAGTCGCTGAGCAGGAACCAGCCGAAGGCGAAAAACACGTCACGCTGTCGGAAGCCTGCGGCCAGCGAAAAGGCCACACCTCCCGTCCCGACGCCTCGAGGCGACATGATACGGTAACTCACGTACACGCCCTCAAGGATCATGCCCACATGGGAGAAGCACAAGGCCAGGCTCATCGGTTCCACTGGCCCGCCTCCCAGCCAGTAGCCCACCGAGTAGACCACTGTCCACACGCCGTACTTGATCAGGCCGTAGGCGGTGATGGTGTAAAACAGCCGCCAATCGCGGCCGCGCTGCAGGCCCAGAAAGGCGATGATGAACAGGCCGGCGAAGAGCGGGCAATCGGGAATGAAGGGCCAAAAGTACCACTGGTCTGCCGCCCGGTTGAACAGGTGGTCTCCGTACCAGAACAGTATGCCTGTCACGAAGCCAATGAAGTTGAAGGCGATGAGGACCGCGGCAATGTCCCAGCGCTCAACGATGTCCAGAAGCCGCTGCAGGAGGCTGAGAAAGTCAACCCTGCTCTCCCGTTGGCTGGATTCGTCTTGCAGAACCTGGCTCTCTGCCTGCAAGAGATTGTCCCTCTTTCCGGTCCTCGGCCCGCGCGCACGCGGGCCGAAGCTCTACATAAATCCGGGGTTGATGACCCCCGACAGCGACAACATGGCCATAATGATGGGCTGGTGAACCATGTAGATCATCAGCGAGTGCTGGCCTAGAAAGGCCAGCCAGCGAATCGGGAGCACACCAGACCAGTTGGGAAACGGGAACCTGCGTCCATGGTCCGGGTACAAGAGGTTCCCAAAGAACACGCCTATGAGAACAACGCCAAACCAAGGAATAAGGGGATAGTAGTCCACACTGGTGAGGCGCTCGGGCACCAACCCCAGCCACATGAGCCAGGGAAAGGTGAAAGTGCGGCCGTTTAGATACGTGCCAAGAGCAATCAGAATGAGCCCGATCAGAAGATTGGGGAGCCGCAGCCTCAAGAAGGGATAGGCCAAAATGATGGACAGGCCGATGAAGTGCAAGATACCGAAGTACACAGCTCCCTCTCTCAGGAGAACCCAGGTCACTACGGTGATGACCATGCCCCAACCAAATACCGTCAGCCCTCTCTTTAGATACTTGGCGAAGAGTTGCCTGTCGCCGGGTTCCCCCTTGGTCGCTCGCGCGAAGCTAAGGGTAAGCGACACACCAACCAGAAACATGAAGATGCTGGCTGTAGCGCGGGCGAAGTTCATCCAGCCTGCTGACACGAGTAGAGGGGTACGGTATCCACCGTAGTAGACCAGGTCGTACCGCAGGTGGACGAGAACCATCATGACGATAGCGACGCCACGCAACGCGTCGATTTCCCAGAAGCGCTGTGTTGGGTTCTTGTTCATTAGGAATCAGGCTCAAGAGTCTGAGAGATCTGAGGCCGTGTCCAACTCGTCCAGAGCGTCACCACGCGCTCTCTCCAGCAAGTCCTCCACACCGAGTTGACCTGCCCAGTGGGTGAGGTAGCTCCAATCGAGTGCTCCGCTTTCGCTTTGCTCCCTGATGACCCCCAGCACGTCTCGATACTGTCGCCCCGAGACCTCTCCTCCCATGCGATACCATTCAAGTTTGGATAGGATGATCCCTTCGGGCGTCGTGACGTACACCTTNTCCTCCCGATCCTCAAGCAATCCTTCCCTCCGACGGCGAGCGAACTCGATNTGATCGAAGGTTCTTGGCTTGAGCAGGAAGANATCAACTTTGAACATGGACTGCAAATGGATGACGTTGAACGATGNCCGTCGTCTGATGGCTTCTCGGATCATCTCGCCATCTACATAGAACTCGTCTTGCAGGTTTGCCACCAGCGGCACAACGTGGTCAAGTCTGATTTCGGCCACCATATCAGCATCGTTAGTCATTCTGGGAACGCCGTGAACGCTGCTAGCAAAGGAGCCAGCGACCATGTAGGGGATGTCGAGCGTATCCAGCGTCTCGACCACACGCAGCAGGACATCATATGGAGAAGTCATCGTCATTTCTTCCCCTCCGGAACTGGCCCATAGACCTTGCGGGCCAGCTCATCTCCCAGGAACATGCGCGCCAATCTCTTGCGGATTTCCTCCTCGTCGGCGTTGGGATGGCGACGGCGAATGCCCGCCCGGGCCATGGAGACAGCAGTCAGATAGAGCTGGTTCACGATCTCCATCTTCTTCCAGGCCGGAGCCTGGCTCAGCAGCCGAACGTAGACCGCTTCCGCTTCGGGATGGGTGTCATCGAACAGTTTCATGAGCCACCATGCCCCAATCTGTACAACCTCGTCAGCGCCACCTCGTCGCGGTAGGCGGCGAGCTGGCGGGCGGTCTCCGCTTCGTCCCAGCCCAGCGCGGCAGCCAAACGCTCGGCTACCGACCGCGCCACGTCCAGTCCCTGATCCGCCGCCGTGTAGATGAGTGGGATGCGCCGCACCAGCACATCAGGCAGAGTTACGGCCATCTCTTCAGCCAGCGCGTGATCTACCTCTGCCCAGAGGTAGGGCAGGCCCGGCACGATGGGCTCGCCCAGCGCCAACTCGTCGGTGATGCGCTGGAGAACACCACAGTAGCGACTGCCGTAGCGGCCAACGAGATGGTCAACCACCTCCGGTGGACAGGCCGTCGTAGTGTTATGTCCACCTGNATCCACCAGCCGNCGCAGTTCGGTCAGCGGCATTGGATCCAGCGGTNTCNCATCGGTAGTGCACTCTTGGAAGCCGCCGACGCCGCAGCAAGCGGCCAGTCGGGCCACCACCCGATCCACGATCTGCTCCGCCATGTGACGGTAGGTGGTCAGTTTGCCTCCGGCGATGGAAATGAGGCCTGTCTCGCTCTCGAAGATCTCGTGCTCGCGGGAGACGTCGTAGGCATCCTCTTCCTCCGCGTCGCCGATGAGAGGGCGCACGCCCGCCCAGGTGCTGATGATGTCATCTGTTGTCAGACGAGCGTTGGGGAAAGCCAGGTTGGTTGCCTCCAACAAGTACTCGACGTCCTCGGCGGTAGCGTAGGGCCGATCCAGGCTGCCATCGTAGTCCGTCTCGGTGGTGCCGATGTAGGCCAGATGGCCCCAGGGCACCAGGAAGAGCATGCGCTCATCCCGCGGCGAGGTGAAGACGATGGCATGACGGTTGGCCAAGCGCTGACGATCCACGACAATATGGATGCCCTTGGTGGGACTCAGCCGCTCTGCATGCGGCTCGTCCATTCCCATCAACTCGTCGGCCCAAACGCCGGTGGCGTTGACTACCACGCGGGCAGTGATGTGCATCTCCTTGTCCGTCGACTCATCACATGCAGTCACGCCACTGATCTGTCCCCCATCATCGCGCAGAAAGCTGATCACGCGGACATGGTTGGCGACCAGGGCACCGGCACGGTGTGCTGCCTGCGCCGTGGCCAGCGTCAGTCGTGCGTCGTCCACATGGGCATCGTAATACTCAGCCGCGCCCAGCAGGCCCTCGGCGGCCACGCTCGGCTCTGCCTCCAGTGTCTCCCCCTTGTCCAGCATGCGGTGGATGTGAATGTTGCGAAAGAACGCCAGAGCGTCGTACATCCACATGCCTGCACGGATTACGAAATGACGATCCTTGCCCCCCTTGTAGAGCGGATATAGGAAGGGCAGTGGCTTGACCAGGTGCGGGGCGATGCGCAGCAGCGTGCGCCGCTCGCGGCTCGATTCGTAAACCATGCCGATCTGCAAATGGGCCAGGTAGCGCAGGCCACCATGGACGAGTCGGGCGGAGCGGCCACTGGTACCACTGCCGAAGTCCACCTTCTCCAACAGGCCGACACGCAGGCCACGCAATGCAGCGTCCCAGGCGATGCCCGTGCCCGTCACACCGCCGCCGATGACCAGCAGGTCCAGAGGCTCGGTGGCGAGGCGAACGAGATTCTGTGTTCGGGTGCGGTGAGAGAAAGTGTTCATGGCAAACCAAGGGTCTGACAGGGCTGAGGGGTCTGAGGGGGGACCCATCAGACCCCCTCAGTTCCCTCAGACCCTCCAGCCCCTGTCATTCCTCCAGAAGTTTTCCAGGGTTCATCACCCCGTGCGGGTCGAAGGCCCGTTTCAACGCTCGCAGCGCGGCCAGACCCAGAGGGCCGTGCTCCTGTTCCAGCCAGGGCCGATGGTCGTGCCCCACACCGTGATGGTGGCTCAGCGTACCGCCGTGCTGCATGATGGCCTCGGTCGCCTTGCGCTTGATGAACTCCCACTGGGCGATCTCTCGCCCCTCCACCTGCTTAGCCAGGAAGGTGTAGTAGAGCGAGGCACCATCGGAATAGGCGTGGGAGACGTGGCACATGACCAGTGGCTTCACTCCTTCGGCCTCGATGGCTTCAGCGATGGCCTGACCCACCGCGTCGTAAAGCGGCAGCAGGTTGTCCCAGGTCGTGGCCGTCTCCAGCGTGTCCACCAGCACGCCGCGGTCGAGCAGGATGTCCCGCAGGTAGGGCAAAGCGAAGCGCTCACCGTACCAGGCTTCCCCAGGGCTGCGCCCAAGGTGAAAGGCCCCGTGCGCGGCACAGACAGTCAGTGCCGCATCCATGTCCTCGGGCACGCTCTGTTCATCCCCCTCGCAGCCCAGGATCATGATGCAGGCGCCGCGCAGAGCGATGCCCCGCCGGTTCATCAGGCGTTTTCCGATGGCCTGCGTCAGCCGAGCGGTGCGGCCGCGGCTGGGCGGGCTCATGGCCAGGTAGGCGCGGGTCTCGGCGACGTCCGAGAGGCGAGCCATGGCCGGTGGCCGATCACCTTGCATCATAGTTCGGATGGCAGCCACTCCGTCAGCGTAGGAACGGAAGAGCAACCCGCGATAGTCGCGTGCCGCGGGCAACGGGCGCAACCGCATCGTGGCCTGGGTGATCACCCCGAAGGCCCCTTCGGAACCGATGAGCATATCTTTGATGCTCGGTCCCGCTGCCGATGCGGGCACGTGTCGCGTCTCAAGCGTCCCCTGCGGCGTCACCATCCGCAGCCACTCCACCATCTCTTCGATTTTGCCATAGCGCAGCGATTGCTGCCCAGCGGCGCGGGTGGCAATCCAACCGCCCAGCGAGCTGAATTCGAAGGATTGAGGGAAATGGCCCAGCGTGAGCCCTTCATCGTTCAATGCGCTCTCCAGTGCCGGCCCCAAGATGCCTGCTTGCACAGTGGCTGTGTGCGATACGGTGTCCACGGACATCATTTGGTTGAGCCGCGCCAGATTGAGGCTGATCGTCGGCCGCTCGCCCAGCGCTGCCAGGCCGCCAGTGACGCTGGAACCGCCACCGTAGGGAACGATGGCCCAGTTTCGTCGCACGGCCAGTGCCACCAGCGCCGCTACTTTCTCCTCGCCTTCCGGCCAAACAACCACATCGGGGGCACGTTCGAGCTGTCCCAGCCGCAGCCGCATCAGGTCGGGGTAGCTCTTGCCAACAGCGTGCGTCACCCGCGCTCTATGCTCCGCCGATAGATGCTCCTCGCCGATGATGGCCGACAGCGCGTGCAGATCGTCGGCTGAGAGGCGGGAAGCAGGCAGCGTGATGCGTTCCAGTTCCGCTTGCGGGCCGCGCCCCTCGCCCGTCAGCCCCAGTTCATCGGTCAGGAAAGGGTAGAAGCCGGGACGCTCACTCAGATCGTAGGTCTGATCGAGCGTGCCCCAGCCCCACCAGCGTCGGTTGTCTTTGTTCATTGCAATTCACTCACGCTGGCTGCAATACGAGGCGATCCACGCTCTTGTCCATCTCTTGAACAAGTTGTTGGATAGCCTCGACCGTTTCTTCCTCAAACAAAGCCTCGCCGCACTGCTGGCAAATCCAGGCTGGTACATCGTCAACGATGAAGTGGTAGCCGTGACGGTTGACCGTGTAGCTCGTCGTGCCGCGCTCTAACTCACCCTTGCAGTGGTAACACTCCATCTCGTCACCTCCTTCGTGTTTTGAAATCTGTCTCCCATTTGCTCAGACTCGGAATGTAAGTCGAAATGATGGCCAGGTATTCGTCCTTGGGCGCACAGATTACGTGAATGGCGCGCCCCTCTCGACCGAAACCGAGCATAAGACAGCTGTGCCCTCGGACATCCTCGGGATAGTTCTCAATGATCTTGCCCCCTTAATACCACTCGCCGCACTTCATTGGCGGAAATCGTCCGCTCTGGCGAGTTCATCTGGGACAAGGCATGAGGCAAAAACAACATCCGTTTCCTGGCCGCTGCCCGCACTTCCTTGATGAATCTGTCCTTCATCACATCGCTCCCATTCAGAGGGCTCCAGTGCTACTTGTCGCCGCTCTCCTCGCCCGTCAGCCCCAGTTCTTCATTCGTGAACAGCCAGAAGCCGGGACGCTCGCTCAGATCGTAGGTCTGATCGAGCGTGCCCCAGCCCCACCAGCGTCGGTTGCTATTCATCAGAGGACTCCTTAAATGCTGCTCCCAAGCGGCTGCAGGTCTGATCGAGCATCTCGGGCACCATACGAATCCTGGCCAGAACGGTCATGAAGTTAGTGTCCCCTTCCCAGCGAGGGACAACGTGAATGTGCACGTGGTCGTCCACCCCTGCTCCCGCCGCCTTGCCCAGGTTCGCGCCGATGTTGAAGCCATGCGGGTTCATGGTTTCCCGCAGCGCGGCCATTCCCTTGTTCACCAACTGCATCAGTTCCGACAGCGTCTTCTCGTCCAAGTCTTCCAGGCTGGCGACGTGTTCATAAGGCACAACCATGAGATGGCCGTTGTTGTACGGATAGCGATTGAGGACGACGAAGGCTCGCTGCCCGCGATGTAATATGTAGCAGGAGCGGTCGTCTCCTGCTTCAAGCATGTCGCAGAAGATACATTGCCCCGATTTCTCGCTCAGGATATACTCCATTCGCCAGGGTGTCCAAAGACGTTCCATGCTCACTCCAATCTGGTCAGCCGATGAAGCGGATGAAGCCGATGCAGCCGATGAAACTCACCAGGTAACTGCTCAGCCAGGCAAGAATAGGACACGGATCAACACGGATTCGACGGATGTACACAGATACAGCCTGAAAAATCCGCGAGAATCCGTCCAATCCGTGGGAATCCGCGTCCCATTTTCACTCCTCCAGCCCCAACCAATCCACTGGCTGTCCCCGTTTCTTGATTGGGAAACGGCCGAGCACGACTGCCTGGTCATGCAGCAGCACGCGGTCGCCCGGCGACAGATCCTCTCTGGCCTTCTCCGACCGCGGCCGCCTGGGCAGGTTGAAGATGCCGATACGCGTGCCGGGTCTGTTGTAGCGCTTGTCCACGTAGGCCAGGCCCAGCAGGTACCCTTCGCCGTCAAGGCTGCAACTGGTGATGTAGCCGATGACCTGGCCTCGCCTGTCGGTCACTGGATCACCAGTCTTGGGCACTCGCACGCCCTTCTCTCGCATGCGGAAGCGAATGACCGCCTTGCCGGTGTTGTATCCCTTCTCCACCAATGCCTGGCGGCCGATGAAATAAGGTTTGTGCAACTTGACGTAAGACCCAAAACCAGCCTCGACAGGGTTGATGTTGAACGGCCCGGCCAACTCGTGGCCATAGAGGGGCAGCCCGGCCTCAGTGCGAGTGCTGTCCCGTGCGCCCAACGCCGTGGGCTGCACGCCCAGACTGTCGCCGGCCTCGAGGATCGCATTCCACAGCGTCACCGCCTGCTCTGGATGCACGAACAGCTCATAGCCCACGTCCTCTCCAGTGTAGCCGGTGCGCGCCACTATCAGATCGAGGCCGGCGAAACGGCCTTCCATCAAGGAAGTGCGGGCCAGCCGTCCCAGCGCGGCAGCGGTCGCAGCGTCGTCGGCCAAACGCTGCAAGACTTGCATAGAGGCTGGCCCCTGCAGCGCCAGGTCCACCCGCTGCCGTTCGCCGGTGGCGGGATCCTTCAGGTCACGCAGGATGGCTTGGCCCTCTGTCTCCACCAGCCGCTGGCGGTCGAGGAACACTTCGCCGCCGTTCACACCGTTGAGCCAGGCCCAGTCCTTGTCCTCGTTGACGGCGTTGACCACCATCAGGTACAGGTCCGGCGCGCGGTGATAGACGAAGACGTCATCAATGACACGGCCATCGGGATCGAGCAGGTAACTGTAGAAGGCCTGTCCCGCGTCAAACCAGCGCACGTAGTTGGTGAGCACCAGGTCGAGGAAGCTAGTGGCGTGCGGCCCGGCAATCTCGAAGACACCCATGTGGGCCACGTCAAACAGCCCCGCCGCCTGGCGCACGGCGCGATGCTCCTCGCTAACCGAAGTGTACCAGACCGGCATCTCCCAGCCGGCGAAGGGGATGATCTTGCGGGTGAGCTGGCGATGCAGTTCGTAGAGCGGCGTGCGCTTGACCGGCGCATCTTCGGGCTCTTGCCAGCGGAACTCCGGCCGCTCATCCTGCGGTGCCAGCACGGCCAACCTCTTCTGTCCCACGAAGTAGGGCTTCGACAGGCGGAACAGCTCCCCGTGTGTTTCGTACAGCGCCTTGCCATCCGAGCCATTGCTGCCCAGCGGCTTGTCCTCCTCCGCGACAGCCTTCAACAAGGCCTCCGCCGCTGCATCCAACTCATCCCGGGTCGCTCGTCCCTCGTCCCCCATTCCCCGTCCCTCATCCCTCAGATCCACCACCACCGCTGGCCCTTCCACCTTGGCGAAGATGTCATCGGGATCGAAGAGGACATAACCATCGGCCAGACCGCGTAGCCAGGCCTTGACCCGTTCCGCCTGGGCGTTGTGCACGGCCAGAAGGAAGCGATCACGCCCCCGCTCGTCGGGCGCCAGTTTCTGCACGAAGCCGTCGTCCAAAAGCTCTCCCGCCCGATCCAGCAGCAGCGTGCGTTGGTGCTGGCCGGGGCTCAGGCTGGCAATATCGTTGGTGGCAATCTGCTGCAGGAAAGGCAAAGCCCGCCAGCCGCTGATGGCCAGCACGCGTCGCCCCTCGCCGTCGCCGGGGCTCTCGGGCATGATGAAGTAGTGCGGGTAGCCGCTGTCCATTGAGGAGGTCTCGGCGGGAGTGGCGGCGGTGAGCGCGGCCACCTTGCGCTTGACCTCCTCCAGCACATCCAGGTCAATCTTTCCCCGCGGCAGCGTGCCGATGAGCCCCTCGTAGGTGAAGGGCTCGATGTTGGTGACTACCTGGGCGATGCAGTCGGCGATGACGTCCATCTCCGCCGCGCCCATGCCCCGCTGGGTGACCCAGGGGGTGCCCAGCCGCACGCCGCGAGCTTCCGCCGTGACTTCATCGCCGGGGACGGTGTTCTTGTTGGCGATGATGCCGCACAGCTCGAGGATGCGCACCACGATCTCGCCCAGCAGCGGGAAACCGTACTTGCCGGTCATGTTCCGCAGGTCGAGCATCAGTAGGTGCGTGTCTGTGCCGCCGTAGACGAGCTTGAGGCCCCGCTTCTGCAGGCTCTCGGCCAGCGTTTGGGCGTTGTCCACGATGCGGTGCTGCAAGCGACGGAAGGCTTCGCTGCGAGCGATGTGGAAAGCCACGGCCATGGCGGCGAATTTGTTGGTGTGCGGGCCGCCCTGCGCGCCAGGGAAGACGGCGGCATCAATCAACTCCGCCTTCTCGGCATCGGTGGTCAAAATCACCGCCCCGCGGGGGCCGCAGATGGTCTTGTGGGTGGTGAAGGTAACCACGTCGGCTATGCCGATGGGATTGGGATGGACGCCTCCGGCCACCAACCCCGCGGTGTGGGCGACGTCGGCCATCAGGTATGCGCCCACAGCGTCGGCGATCTCCCGGAATTTCTCCCAGTCGGGGGCCCAGGGGTAGGAGGTATAACCGGCGATGATGATGCGGGGCCGGTGCTCCAGCGCCAGTTGTTTGATCTGATCGTAGTTCAGCCGCTCCGTGCGCTTGTCCACGCCGTAGGAGACGACGCGGTAGCGCCGGCCGGAGATGTTGAACTCGCTGCCGTGGGTCAGGTGGCCGCCCTGGAAGAGGTCCATGCCCATTAGCGTGTCGCCCGGCTCCAGCAAGGCATCGTAGACGGCCAGGTTCGCCGCCGCACCCGAGAGGGCTTGCACGTTGACGAAGATGCGCTCCGCGGGCACCTTGTCGTTGGCGAAGAGCGCCGCGCAGCGCCGTTGGGCCAGCGTTTCCACAAAATGCACGTAGTCCGCCCCCTTGTAGAAGCGGCGGTCAGCGTAGCGACGATAGTAGGCGAGCTGATGGTCAAGGTCCAAGAGCAACCCCTCGTCGTCCTGGCACATGCGGGAGGGAGGATAGCCTTCGGCGTAGATGTTGTTGAAGACGGAGCCCAGCGCCTGGCGCACGGGCAGCGGGCAGAAGGATTCCGAGGGGATGAGGATGATGCGCCGCGCCTGGCGCTCCTCCTCCAGGCGAATGATGTGACCGATGTCGGGATCCACATCTGCGACGTCGGCTCCCCAGACGAGCTCGTGATAGACTTTGTCGGGCATAATTGTCAGCCTCTCTGGGTGTGGCGACCACACCCCTGCCAAGTGCCAAAAAGGAATCGGCAGCGCGAAACCGTCCGGCCCCTGTCTCTGTCCTTTCACCTGAGAGATTGCCCCGCGCCGCGGTGACGCAGCCTCGGGTTGCCCCTTCGGTGCTAGATTGGTCTGCTTGGTCGCCTGGTCGCGTGGTCATTTGGTCGCTTAGTCCGGCCACGTGACCACCTGACCATCAGACTACTTGACAACCCGACTAGTTGACAATCTGACCACCTGACTACGCGACCATCAGACCAAAAAGCCTCTCCAGAGTGCTGTCCCAGCGCGATCCCCTTTGCCTGAGAGATTAGCTGCGGGCTCCGGCACCCCTACCAGCGTGCCCCTTCGGCGACTACCAAGGCTCCAGGGAGTTGTTGGGCGGCTCTAACCAGTTGCCAGGCGGTCTCCTGACCGCCGTCCCCACCGGATGCCAGCGCCGGTCGCGAGACCGGCGCGAACACGGTGGGGAACCGCCTGTACCTCGGCTGTGGCCTGGGTGGTTCTCTCTCGCGCTGCTCATCCAGCCCGGTATGCGATTGTGGTCTCAGTTTATCACACTTGTCGTGCTTTGTCAACGTGTCATCTCACGGCTGATAGAGGTGCACGTCGCCAAGCGATTCGAAGAGAATCTTGTAGCTGGTTTGCTGTTTGACAGGGGAACTCGCTTCGATTATAATGTACCCACTCAATCTACGGGGTGGGGATAAGCATGGCTATTCGTACTGTTTCGACCATGGTGCATCCGGCCCTGCGGCAGAAGGCCAAGAAGGTGCGCACCTTCGGCCCGGTGCTGCAGAAGCTGGCAGATGACATGCTGGAAACGATGCGCGACGAACCGGGCATCGGCCTGGCGGCAAATCAGGTAGGCGTCCTGCAGCGCGTCATCGTCGTTGAGTTGCCCAAGGACGACGATGAGCCACGAAGCGGCAAGACCTATGCCGTGGTCAATCCCAAGATCGTCAAGGCCAGTCGGGAGCAAGAAGAAATGGAAGAGGGCTGCCTCTCCGTCCCCGGCCTGGTGGGAGATGTCTGGCGGTCGGTGGAGGTCACCGTCAGAGGGCGGGATGTCAAAGGCAAGCCCATCCGCATCAAGGCGCGTGACCTGCTGGCCCGCGTCTTCCAGCACGAGATTGACCATCTGAACGGCATCCTGTTCATTGATCGCGTCGAAAGCCCCGACAATATCCGCCGCATCGTGCGGCCCGAAGAAGCAGAGACGGAAGAACAGCGGGAAGCTGCAACGGCACTGATATGATCGGGTTCGGAGTTCGGCGTTGAACACCGAACCCCAAACTCCGAACCACGAACTTTCCTTGTTTCCTTGTCTACTCGTGTACTTGTCTACTCAAGGAACCGCCGTGGACTTCTACGAGACCATCCGACGTCGGCGCAGTGTGCGCAAGTACAGCGACCAATCGGTGCCCGAAGAGGCGATCACCCGTTGCCTGGAAGCAGCGCGGCTGGCTCCCTCCTGGCGCAATGGCCAGCCGTGGCGCTTCATCGTCGTGCGTGATCGGGAGACCATCCAGCGGTTGGTGAGGGCCAACTGGCTGGGAGGCGTTGTGAATCTGTGGCTGAAAGATGTTCCGGTAGTGATCGTAGCCTGCGCTGAGGCCCGCGCGAGTGGCGACAAGGGCGATCAACTCTACTACCTGGTTGACGTGGCTATCGCATTGGAGCATGTCGTCCTGGCGGCTACGGCTGAAGGATTGGGTACCTGCTGGATCGGCGGCTTCAGCGAGGACAAGGTGCGGGACGTGTTGGGCATCCCCGACCACATCCGCGTGGTGGCCATGACGCCGCTAGGTTATCCTGCCGATAGGAAGGGATTGTACGATAGACTGGCGGCCGTGGGGAAGCGGCATCTCCGCCGCAAGTCGCTGGAGGAGATTGTACGTTACGAGAAGTGGTGAGCCAAACTGTAAAACGACTCCCCTGAGAAAAGGTCATTCAGCCACGGAGACACGGAGTACACAGAGGAAAAATCAAGGTGCGACTCAAAGTTGTTCAGCAGCAAACGCAAAAAACATTGATTTCTTGA
>JGI24025J20009_10001210_pt1 | contig 19672 bp, 12 predicted proteins | sample Cruoilmetagenom3_FD_20009 | JGI IMG/M metagenome (IMG submission 20009) | reverse complement strand
AATTTGGAATGATACAATAAAAAAGAGTTACATTTCTGTAACTCTTTTTTATTGTGACCTCGACAGGATTCAAACCTGTAACCTCTTGAGCCGTAATCAAGAATTTAGTTATTATTCATTATTTGTTAACTACCTACTTATTGATAATTCCCTTTTAGATATGGCTAATATACTAATATTTATTAATATCTATTATTTGTTTATTATGTTTATTTGTGTGCAAATTGTGTGCAAATGATTATCTTTGATTAAAATTAGAGATAATGAGTTGTAATATTTCAATAGTTTTAGATCAAAGACGTGCAAAAGACAATGGCAAGTTTCCAGTTAAGATGCGAGTTTATAATAAATTCAATAAGAAAGTAAAACGTTACTCTTTAGATATTGATTTGACGATAAAGGAGTTTGAAGTCATTTGGATAAATTCAAAAAACAGAAGTTTACGAGGTACTAATAAACTAATGCGCTTAAAAATACAAGGTATTGAAACAAGGGCAAACAAAGAAGCTGAACAAATGACAGTTTTTGATTTTGCAAAGTTTGAAACAAAACTATTTAGAAAGTCTTCAGATAAAAATAATGTTCAATATCATTTTAATTTAGTTATTCAGAAGAATATAAAAAATGACAAAATTGGTACAGCTGAAAGCTATAAATACACACTTAACTCTTTAGCAGAATTTAGTAAGAGTGAAAAAAAATGTTTAATTGATAAACTTACTTTTGACGATATCACAGTTGATTGGTTAAAGGATTATCAGAAATTTATGATAGCCAAAGGTAAGAGCTATACAACCGTAGCTATTTATTCAAGAACCTTGAGAGTTATTTTTAATAATGCAATTGATGTAAATGATATTAGTAAAGATATTTACCCATACGGCAAAAATAAATATGTAATACCAAGCACTAAAAAAGTAAAAAAAGCATTAAATGCTATACAGCTTAAAACATTATTTAATGCTGAAGTTTCAAATGATAATGAAAGCAAAGCAAAAGACTTTTGGTTTTTTAGTTATGCTTGTAACGGAATGAATTTAAAAGATATAGCCTTGCTAAAATACTCAGATATTAAAAATGATAAATTTTCATATTACAGGGCTAAAACTTTTGATAAGACAGCACAAAAAACAGAGATTACAATTTATTTAACAGACTTTACAAATAGTATTATTTCAAAGTATGGAAATAAAAATAAAACTGATTTTGTATTTAACATCATGAATTCTAAAGATGATAGTACAGCTCAATATAAGAAAATAAAAAACTTCACACGTTATATTAACGACCACATAAAGCGAATAGCTAAAACAAACGATTTACCGCTTGATTTATCAACTTATTGGGCTAGGCACTCATTTGCTACAAATTCATTGCGCAAAGGTGCAAGTATGGAGTTTATAAGCGAAGCTCTAAATCATAGTGACCTTAGTGTAACAAAAAATTACTTTGCAGGTTTTGAAGATGAAGCAAAAAAGGAATTTGCAGAAAAATTACTTGATTTTTAATTATTAAAAAATGAATTATTCAGAAGATCACTTTAACTATTATATTCGTTCAACCTATAATCTTGATAGTATTCTTAGGGATACATTTAATAGAAAGGAAGGTTCTTATGTCTCAGAATCTAATGTGTTGATCATAAAAGTTTTAAATTCTTGTTATGAAAACGAAGGTGATACAAATATGTTTTTGATAGAATTTATTGAAAATCATATTTTGCAATGTGAAAGTAGGTTATTAACTGCTAAAAAGTATAAAGAACAACTATCCAAAGAAGATTTTCAGTATGATTGGAAATTATTAGTTGAAAACAGGCATATTTCATATTTAATAAGTAAAATAAATTCTTTAAAAATTTGGGTCAATGAGAAAAGTGAGATGAATTTACAGCAGCTTGTTGACCAAGAAGGTAATCTAAAACTATTTGATTCTAAAAAAGAAAAAATTGAATCTAATTTACTGAATTTCGGGTTTTTTGAATTACAAAAAGTAAAAACCCTTAGTTATGAGGGCAAACAAGAATTAATAAAATTGATAGCAGTGAACGATAATCTTACTCAGATGGATAGTATTTCCTATTCAGTAGCGATGTTTGATTATTTGGGGTTCTTTATTTACTTAGAAGAAAAGCATTTTAGCTATAATAAGCGAAAAATGCAATTAGAAATATCTAAATGGTTTGAATCTGATAAAGATGGCAGAAGAATACGAGGTCTAATTAATTCTCTAAGTAAAAATGCGGAAAAGTATAATTCTTATAAGTTTAAGGCGAAAGTAATAGAAGATTATCAAAAAATAAAATAGGGATATGCCCCACTAACACCCCTCAAAAGCCCCGAGTAACATTGCGTAATAATTTAAAAACTTAACGCAATGGAATCATTAAAATTTGAACAATTACCAAATGTAGTTGCAGACCTCAAAAAAGAGGTTGGAGAAATGAAAGCCCTTATTATTCAACAAGGTAAACCTCAACAAGCAAATAATCCAATAAATATTCAAGAAGTGGCAAAACTTACAGGGCTAAGTGTGCCTACCCTATATGGTTATTGTCAACGAAACGAAATACCGTTTAACAAAAAGGGTAATAGGAATTATTTTTTTAGGAATGATATTATTGACTGGATTAAAACAGGTGAACGAAAAACTGTAAATGAAATAGAAAATGAAGTAGAAGAGTTTTTATCAAATAAAAAGAAAGGGCTGAACGATGAATAATCAAAGACACAACCCTCTTATCCAAGCTAAAGTTAATATAAATACTTTTAAAAATGAGAAAAAGTAAGCATATAATACTCTATTTGCCTACTTTAATCATTAGTGAAATTGATAAATTTATAGAAACAAATCCACCAAATTTCAAATATCACAAAGTGTATTTTTATTACCTAATTCATCAATTAACTGTAAAGCAAATACATCATAAAAATGATGAGTTTGTTTCTTATAATATGAATTATTTAAAGAAGGTAACAGTAAGTAATATAGATAGATACATAACTTTTTTAAGAAAAGGCGAATTTATAATTAGTGACGGTACATATATACCTAAAATTAAACGTTACAAGTATCAGATAAATGAAAAATTCATTGATGATGTAACTAAGATTAAATTAGATGTAGATAGTAAATTAAGCATAAAAGTTATTAAGGAACTTTATTTAAAGAAAAGCCACTATAATAGGTTAGAACCTCATCTTAAATTGATGTATAATGAACTAATGAAAATGGAATTTGACTATGAAAAGGCTAAATGTTGGATAGAGAAAAATGCCACAAAAAAACAAAAGTTGAGTTATTTCGTTTCAATCAATCAAATTGAAGATAAAAGGTTGAGGTATTTTAAAAGGAATAAAACAAACAAACGGCTAGATACCAATGTTACTAATCTTAAAAGTGATTTAAGGCAATTTTTAATTGGAGATTATGTTAGTGTTGACCTGAAAAATTCGCAACCGTTTATATTAGGTATTTTTTTGGATGTAATACTAAACGAGAGGGTCACCTTATGTCCTTATTTACAACTTATTATTATATATAAAACCTTTGGTATTAAAAGGATTAAAGGTTTTTTAAATTTTCGCCAAAACCAAGAAAAATCAATAATGGCGAATTTTAATATGTATTTTAATTCAGTAACTGAAGGTGTTTTTTATGAAACATTTATTGATAGATACATAGGAAACGTGTCGAGAAATGATGTTAAAGATATAATGTTTAAGGTTCTATTTTCAAAAAATGAGATTTATAAAGACCATTCAAAATTCATACCTTTTAAAAAAGAAAAAGAAGTATTTGAAAGTGTTTATACTTTTATTTATCAAGCAGTAAAATCATTAAAAACTAGAGATAATGCAATTATGCCTGTCTATTTACAAAAGATTGAAAGTTACTTATTTATAGACATTATATCTAAGGAGCTTGTCGAAAATGGAATTATACCTTTAACAATTCATGATTCGGTAATTGTTAAGATAAAGGATCAAGCTAAAACAATTGAAATAATGAGTGATATTTTTAAAAACCAAATAGGTATCATTCCAAAATTTAAGGTTGAAAACCTAAAGAGCTAATAGAACTTTCCCCAATTTTTAACCAATTTCTAGCAATATTCATTATTTTTTTTCCGAAATTATAATATAATTAAGTATAAAAAATATTTATTTAATTATCTTTAACAAAAAAAATAACTATGGCTGAAATACATATAAACTTCAATCTATATGGTACAGAAAAAGATCAAATAATTGGACAAACAGTAGATCTGTTTAGAGAAATTGCCAATAGAAATCTACAAGAAGTTGAAGGGAAATTTTTATTTGAATATATAAATCAACATAATCAATTTGATATACTAGAATTCCCTAAACTAGATTACAAAATATTTCCTTTACTTAATAGAATTGATGACGAATTTCCAAATTGCTTTATAGCAGGTTTAAACTATTATAAATACTCATAACCTCTCAAAATTCATCTTTAATTTATTTTAGAAGAATTTTCTTTATAACTTTATTAATATGGCTGAACTAAATTGGAATGTTTTTAAATCAAAATTTAACGGGAAAGAAACCTCATCATTTGAAAGCTTAGCCTATCAACTTTTTTGTATTGAATACAAAAATGATTTAGGTATTTTCAGATTTAAAAATCAAACTGGAATTGAAGCAGAGCCAATAGAATATGAAGGTAATCATATAGGTTTTCAAGCAAAATTTTATAATACTAAAATATCAGATAATAAAGATCCTATAATTGATTCCATAAAGAAAGCAAAACGTGAAAATTCAAATTTAAATAAAATTTTATTTTACTTAAATCAAGAGTTTTCAGAAAGTCCTAAAAAAGGAATAAAAAATCCTGTTTACAAAGAAGAGATAGAAAACGTTGCTGAGAGTCTTAATATAGAAATAGAATGGAGAGTTCCAAGTCATTTTGAGAGGCAACTAACATTACCAAAGAATAGTTACTTATATGACTTCTATTTTAGTTTTGGCAAAGGATTAATAGATAGTTTAAATGAAATAACAAATCATGCAGAGAACTTACTCTTACCTATTCAAGATAATATTAAATACGCAGAACATCTCATAAAAATTGATAGGAGATCTACTATAAAACAAATTCAAAAAGAAACTAAAAACATAGGTGTCATAATTATTAGTGGAGAAGGAGGATGTGGAAAGACAGCAGTAATCAAAGAATTTTATCAAGATAATAATGATGAAATACCTTTCTATATTTTTAAAGCAGTCGAATTTAATCTTAATGATATTCAGTCGCTATTTAAAAAGTATGGCAACTTTTCTCTCAAAGATTTTTCAAATGCACATAAAGAAGAAAAAAATAAAATAGTTGTAATTGATTCTGCCGAAAAAATATCTGACTTAACAAACCAAGAACCTATTAATGAGTTTATATCATCTTTAATAAAAAACTCTTGGACAATAATATTTACAACAAGACTTAGCTATTTAGATGATCTAAGATTCCAGTTTTTAGAAGTTTTTAGATTGCCCTTCAAACAGATTGATATAGAAAATATAAGTGAACCTGAGTTGATTGATTTATCAGAAAATTTCAATTTTAGATTACCGAAAAATAAGAGGATTAAAAATATCATTCTGAACCCTTTTTATCTTAGCGAATACCTTAAAAACTATAATAGTATTGATAACACTATAAATTATTCAGAATTTAAAAATGTTTTATGGAATAAGAAAATTCAAAATTCCTCTTATAGAAGAAATAATATTCATGTAAATAGAGAAGAGTGTTTTTTAACTATTATAAAAAAGAGAAGTGAAAACAATAATTTTTTTGTTAATTCAAGTGAATGTTCATCAGAAATCCTTTCTCTACTTCAAAGAGATGAGATAATTGGGTATAATTCAGTAAATGGTGGATATTTTATTACTCATGATATTTATGAGGAATGGGGATTAAATAAACTAATAGAAAGAACATATTTACAAACTAAGTCTAATAAAGATTTCGTATCAAAAATTGGTTTGTCTTTAAATATTAGACGTGCTTTTAGAATATGGCTATCAGACAAATTAATTGAGAACCCTAATGAGATAAAGACATTAATCGAAAATGTTTTCATTGACGAATCCATAGATCAAACTTGGAAAGATGAAGTACTTGTATCTATTCTACTTTCAGATTACTCTGACGAGTTCTTTAAACTATTTCACAATCTAATTATAAAAGATGAATATTCAGTTTTAAAGAAGGTTATATTCTTATTAAGAATTGCTTGTAAAGAAGTTGATGATAATATTCATAAATTACTTGGAAAAGAAGTAAAATATTTATTCACGAAACCAAAAGGTAACGGTTGGCATTCAGTTATTGATTTAATTTATAAAAACATTGAATCATTTGATGTTTCTAACTTGTCATATATAGCCCCCATGTTAGAGGAATGGAATAGTAAAAACAGTACAGGAGAATCAACCCAAAAAGCTAGTTTATTTGCCTTGCATTTTTACGAAAAATTACAAAATGACAAAATTTCATACTCAGAAAGTTCTGGAACTTTATTAATAAAAATTATAAATCAAGGAGCTTCTGAATTAAAAGTTGAGTTATCTATAATTTTTGATAAAATATTAGAAAATAATTGGTCTAACCATAATGATCCTTATTATGATTTATGTTTATCTATATTAAAACCAGAGTTTGAAGCCATACAAGTTTTAATATCTTTACCTGACTATGTATTAAAATTAGCTGACATGTTTTGGTTCAAACCAACAACAAAATCAGGATATTATAGCGGTATAGGTGTTGAGGAGCATTATTCAATAACAACAAATTCAAAACATGATTATTCTCCTGCAAGTGCTTTACAAACCCCAATAAATTACTTACTAAATTTCTCTTTTAAGAACACTTTAGATTTTATTTTAAACTTCACTAATAAAACGGTTGAATGTTATGTAAAATCTGATTTTAACGATTCGATAGAGGAAATTGAAATTCAATTAACACATGAAGTAAAAGTTAAACAATATATAAGTCAATCTTTATGGCATTTATATAGAGGTAATGGTTCTCCTGTTACTCCTTACTTGTTACAGTCTATACATATGGCTTTGGAAAAATATCTTTTAAATATAGCCAAGAATCAGAAATTAGAAATTATCGAAAGTTGGTTGTTTTATTTAATAAAAGAGTCTAAATCTGCTTCAATCACATCGGTAGTAACCAGTGTTGTATTGGCGTTTCCTGATAAATTATTTAATGTAGCTAAAGTTCTATTCAGTTGTCATAAATTATTTCATTATGACAATTTTAGGGCAGTTTCAGAATTTCAAGCTAAAAGTTTATATTCTATTGGTTACGGGTTTAACTTTAAAAATAATATATATGCTGATGAAAGAATTAAAACTTGTGATGATCCACATAGACAAAATTCTTTAGAAACATTAGCTTTAAGTTATCAACTATTCAGAAATGAAGAAATCAGTGACAAAGAGTCTGAAAACAGAATAAAAATTATTTGGAACATAATTGACAACTTTCATAAAAACTTACCTGAAAGAGATAAAGAAACTGATGAAGATAAAACTACAAGGCTATTACTGGCTAGACTTGACAAAAGGAAAATGAACATTTCTACCGAAGTGCAAGGAGATAAAATATTAGTAAGTTTAAATCCTGAAATTGATGAAGAGTTAAAAAAACATAGTGAAGAAGCTGTCGAGGAGAGCCAGTCAGTAATGAAGCATTCAGGATTAAGAATGTGGTCAATTTTTAAACTTGAAAGAGACAAAAAACACGAAAAATATAAAGAATATGAAAATGATTATAAAAAAGTATTAGATGAAACTAAAGAGATCATAAATGGATTAAAAAATAATGATAATCAATTCCATTTATTTAACAGTTCAATTCCCTCATTAAGTTGTTCAGCGCTTATCAGATTTTATAGTAATGAATTAACAAAGGATGAAAAAGAATTTTGTAAAGACATAATACTTGAATACGCAGCAGCTCCTTTTCAAGAAAGTTATAATTATCAGATTTCTGACGGTGTCGAAGAATCCATTTCCTCTATTCCATTTTTAATTAATCTATTTCCTGATAATACCAACGACTTTAATTTAATATTGTTTTTAATCTTAATGAATGACAGACCAATAGGTAATAATGGTAGGGTCTGTAATTTTACAATAAAGGCTTATACCAATCATTTATGGGATATTTCTTCATCAAATGCTTCAAAAATATTACAATGTTTTTTAATATTCAAACCTCTTTTTAATAATATTAAAGATGAAAAATCAAAAAGAGCAGATATGCCTTATAATAAGGTAAGGGTATCATATCAAGAAGTTACTCAAGAATTTTTAAAACAACATGAAACAGAATTAGAAGAAGTATTTGATAAAAATTTTGAAGTTGAAGAGTTTAACATTAATAAATACTATCTGCAAGATTTAGATATTATTTTTCAATTAATTCCTGTTAAAACAAATGATCAATCCTTACTTAACTACGCATCTGAAATTACGTCATTCCTAAGTGAAAAACTATTAAAAGATAATAGACATAGAGACAGAGATCCAAAGAGAGTTAGAAGTGAAGATATTAACTCTACATTAAGATATAGAGTCTTACAAAAATACTCTTATATTGTTTTATACAGACCCGTGAGGGACATTAAGAAATTTACGAAGCCATTTGTTGATAATTTTCAAACAAGTGAAGAAATGACGTTGTTTTTTGAACAATTTATTTGGACAGAAGATAAAATAAATCAGTACGAACAGTTTTGGATAGTTTGGGAACAATTTTACCATAAAATAATTGAATTTGGTAAGGATGGTAGTGGATATTACTATGATAAGATTATCCGTACTTACTTATTAGCTTGGGATAATTGGAATGAAACTGCTAAAGATTGGCATAGTTTAAAAGAAAGAGAAAAATTATTTTATAAAAAAATAGTTCGTGATTTAGGCGAGAGCGTTTCCGTTCTTGATTCTATTGCTCAATTTTTAAATCAAATTGGAAGTGACTTTTTAGATGAAGGAATATTTTGGATAAGTCAGTTAGTTAGAAAAAATGAACATAAAAAATTAGGAATAAACACCATTTACTATACAGAATTACTAATTAGAAGGTATATTTATTTGAACAGAGCTAAAGTTAAACAAAATAGAAGAATCAAAACGGAAATACTAACTATATTAAATTTTTTAATAAATAATGGTTCTGTGAATGCCTATCTTTTAAGAGAGGATATCTTATAGTAAAATAATACTATTGCGTATTCCACTCACAAAAAAACTCTTCAAAAGATATTTCAAAATAATTACAAATATATGCTAATGTTGTAAAACTCACATCCCTTTTCCCTTGCTCAATACGTGCAAAATGAATCCCAGTATCATTATAACAATCCTCTTGGGTTAAGTTTCTTTCTTTTCTTAATCTCTTAATTTTCTTGGCTAAATTGAGAAGCAACTCCTTTTTATTGTCATCTTTCATTATGACAACAATGTCAGTTTAAATCAAATTAAAATTAATGACACATTGGTCAGTTTTTATTATATTTGTAATTAAAATTGACATTATGAAATCATTAAAAGTTTTTCTGCTTTTACTAACCTTAATATCCTTAACTACTTATTCTCAAACCAATTCCTATTCTAACGGTTGGAAAGCAGGGTATAAAGCAGGGTATTGTTATCAACAATATGGATGTGTAGCACCAATAGCCCCAGTATCTCCTGTGGCAATGGCGGGGAAAGACACTTATCAAGACGGGTATAATCGTGGATTTACGAAAGGAAAATCAGATAATACCAATAGTAATTCAACTAATAATGGTGGGGCTTACGGACAATTAAAACCTCTAAAAAACACGAATACAGGCTCAATTGTTCAAGAACATATAAGTCATACTAATCAATCGTCAAATAAAAGGCGTTCTCGAAAACAAAAAAGTTTAAATACTGAACTATCCTTAGAAGATTCTAAAACTTATTTTAACGATCTAACTTTCGATGAAATTTTAAGTTTTCAAAAGAATAATTTAGTTTTTGTTGAGGAATTCTTAACCGCTAATAACTGGAGTTTCAAAAAAGGTTCTGAGCCTACTGATTCAAAAATAGGAATGGCAGAATTTGGAACAATTGATTTTGATGATGCCACTCTATATTTGTTAACTTATTATTATTTTAAATCGAGTACGACAAGAAGAATTAGTCTAATCTTCCCTAATAAAAAAAAATATGATTATTATCTAAATGAGATAAAAAAGGAAGGCTATAAGCATAAATCATCATTTGTAGAAGGTAATAGTTTTATTAAAATATATCAGAATGAGACTAGAACGTTTAGATTAATGACTTCATCAACAGACTCCTCAACGGGTATAACTTTTTATGGGTTTATTCTTTTAAATAATGATGACTACAAATTAAATTTTAAAGAATAAAAGTATGCAGAACATCATTGAAAAAATTACTAAAAAAGGAATTTTTTAAATTTTATTCATTTATCTATCAATGCTTAGTAGTAAAAATTTACTATGATTTATTAAAGGGGGAAACCAAATAAATTTACCCACCTACCTACACTTTTGAAGATCAAATTCATTTTTTTTTGAGTTTTTTTATACTTGAAGGCTTAATACTATGATTGAAATACCTAACTCAATAAATATTATTAAAAACGCTAATAAGGTCTCAAAAGTGTCTAATTTGATACTGTATATATGTGTAAACTATTTCTTTTTGATAAAAAACACTTATTTATCCGAATAAAAGTGTGTTGATTTTTCAATTTAACTGAGAAGATTAGTACGGAAAGGTTAACTTTTAAATTTCATGTAATCTCTTTAAATCTTTACAAAGTCTATAAAACCAATGGGTTAAGCAAGTTTATGATTTTATATATTTTTAATGATTTGTAAATTTTTACTATTTCTAGTTTTAATTAGTATTTAGAATATGTCATTACAATAAAACTATACGAAACAGTTTCATTATATTTGATATTAAAATTGTTATATACATCAAATCAATCTGATTAATGAGAAATAATGGTAAAAACTTTGAAATTCAAACAAAAAGATTTTTTTCTAAATTATTAAATGAAATTGGATTTATAGTTAATAAAGAGAGAATTCAATTTAATGGAACACAAGATGGTTTTGACGTTCAATTTGTAGTTAGCCAAGACTATATAGAAAGAGTGATTTATATTGAATGTAAAGATTATTCAACTGATTTAAAATTTGGAGCTATCTATTCAAAGGTGCATGATTTGGAATCTAACTATTCGTTTAATAACAATGATTTAGCACTGTTTATAAGTCCAAGAGCAAACTTCGGAAATACACGTAATCCAGAAAAGGCAGAACCAATTTTAAATAAATTTCCATTTACTATTAGACTTTTAGAACAGTCAAATGGTATTGAAAATTTGTTCGCAATTGATAAGGAGATATACCAAGAGATTTATAATAAAAAATGTGAGATTCAAGTAAATTCTCAAACTGAAATTGACAAATTCAAAAGTATCATTTTTTCAAGAGGAGGATTTAGAAAAATTATTGTTAAAGAAGAACATAAAACAATATTTTTAAGTAATGCAAAAGAATGCATTAACTATATACCAAGAAAAGTAAATAAAGAAAATCGATCTGAAACCTCAACTAGACAGTTATATCATAATCATAACCAAAATTCTAAAAGTCTAATTTCATATTTTGAAAACAATCTTTTAAATCCAAAATCTAACGGGCTAGTCTTATTAGGAAATCCTGGTTTAGGAAAATCCGTAGAACTCCGAGAATTAGCTTTATACTTTTGGGAACATAGAAATGAAAATCAAATTGTTCCATTTTACAGAGTTATAAATAGTTTTACTTCAAGCAATGAAATTATTGATTTTTTACCAAAAGATTGGGGTAAAATTCCTAAACTCTTAATTATTCTAGATGGATTAGATGAAATTTCACATATTAGAGAGTTTAAATCTAAACTTCACAATTTTATTCTAGATAACAATTCTGACAATCAAAAAATTAGATTTTTGCTAAGTTGTAGAACAAATATTTTTGAAAACATAGTTAAAAGTATTTCTAACTTTGAATATTGTTTTTTAGATCGAATAAATTACTATGATGCAATTCGTTTCTTAGAATCAAACTTTAATCTTTCAAAAAATGATTTTTCAAACTTATATATAAATGAAGATCAAAGGGAGTTTTTAGAAAACCCTTATTACTTGAATCTTTTTGGAGAATATTATGCGGAAAATGGAAAGTTACCTGATTCTAAAACTGATTTAATTGAGAGATATATTCAAAAAAGATTAGAAGATGATAGAGTTGAAAAATACCAAAACAAAGATTTCGATAAATCTATAATTATAACATCTTGTAAGAAAATTGCATTAACTATGGAAGCAATGCAACTTAGAGTAGTCGAAGATTCCAAACTCACATCTTTAATTACTAAAAATAAAATGCAACTTATCAATTCATGCTTTATAGAAAAAGTATTTAATGCTGACAAATGGCAATTTGAACATAAGAACTTGCAGGAGTATTTTGTATCAAAAGCACTTATTCAACTACCTTTTTCTGATATAATAAGTTTTATTAGTTTGGATGCTTCAAATGATAAAACTCATCCATCTTGGCTAAATTCAATTTCATACCTTATAAATTCTCTTGATTCAAAAAATGAAATCTATAAAAATCTAATTAAATGGCTGAAAAAAAATGATTCTGAAGTTTTGTTTAAATCTGATTCTGATAGAATTTCTGAAGAAATAAGAACAGATGTATTTCAAGAATATTTTACTAAGAGATGTATTGAGGATACTCTTTGGATCAGATCCTATGATTCTGGAGTCTATGAAATTGCAAAGTTTGGAAATAACATTAGCAATGTTTCTTTTTTAATTGATGAAATAAAAAAGAACAGCAATCATCGAAGGGCAAGAATTTCTGCTTTTGACTTACTGTCTCACATGGATCTAGACAAAAAAGTAACTGAGGTTAAATTATTGACATTATTTTATTTAAATGAATCTAATAACGAATTTGATTTGGATGCTAAATCTGACATAATAAGATTTTCTATAAAACTAAATTTCCATTTAGATGAATTGTATTTAATCGATTTATTAAAAAAATTAAAGGGTAATGACTATCACAGGATTACAAGTGCAGTTTTCGACTTGTTTTGTGATGACATTCCTAATAAAAATTTAGCAAATCCAAATGATCATTTGGACTATTTTAAAAGTATTACACCTCAAATTGCAGAGATAAAAGAAAGGACATATAAAAAGGAAAGAAACTTTATGTCTCATGACAAGCAAAAACTAAAAAAAATTCTTTTAAAACTTGAAGGTATAAACTCAATACTTTATTCATTAAAATATTTACTTCTAATTAAAAATCCTTTGGATGTAAATGAAGGTGAAATTATAGATTTAGTAAAGAAATTAGCTGATATTTATAAACCTGAAAACACAGTTTTACCTCAATTAGTTAATTTCATTTATTCCTCCATTAAAGAAAGAAATTATTTTTACAATTTTGAAGAACACTTTGCTAATTTCTTTATTATAACCAATACTCAATTTGAAGGATTTAAGAAGCTATACTCATTAAGAAATAAGATAGGGATGTTTTATATCCCATTTATTGCTGACGAAAGTGCGATATTTTTATTATTTGAAGATTTTAAAAAAAATATACTAGATGAGAAACAAATCAAAGGCTTTAGAAATATTTTAAGTTATAAAAATTTTGAATTGAGTTTAAAATTTCAAAGTTTAATTATTGAAGGAACATCTTATGATTTTGATGGAGATGTTTTGTCTCTTGAGATTGCAAATATTAGCCAAAATTTTTATGCAGAAAAAGAAAAATTAAGCTTTGAGTTGCTATTCAATAAAAATAAAATCATTGAAATAATTTCAGATTTTTTTAAATATTTAAAATTAAAAAAGTTAAGCTGGGAAGATAAACATAATTTCAGAAAAGTATATTGGAAAAGTATTGAGCTTCAAAAGCGATTTCCTGAGTCCTTTTTAAATATTGTGAATAGAGCTTTGCAGTCAGCGGAAGAGGACTTCATTGACGCTAATAATGTTTCAGAGACTTTAAATGAAGAATTGTTTCTTATAAAGGCAATAAGAGAATATATTTCATCTAATAATAACACAAACATAAAACTAACATCGAGTCAGCATGATTATATATTGAGTTGGTGTCTTCAAAACTTATCGATTGCAGATTTTAAATCCAATTTATCATTGGAAAATGACAGATGTAGTTTACTTTGGTATTTCAGGAATCGATTCAATTTAGATTATCCAGAGGACACTCTTTTAGAGATGCTTCTTATTGATGGTAAAATGAAAAACAATGAAAATTTTCATGGTATAAATTACATCGAACAAAGCGTAAATAAAAAATTATTAGATGAACGAGTTATCTTAAATATAAAAAATAAGTTAACACATGAACTTATTAAAAAGAATCATTTTTTATATGCAATAGAAAACAAACTAAAAGAAGTTTTTCCAATAATTGAGGATGACCTGTTGGAAGATCAAGAATCATCCTATTACAAAAAGATTATTTTAGCTAAGTATTTTCAAATAAATTCCAACATAAAATTACTAAAAGAAATTTCTGATAAAAGTATAAATAGTGAAATTTCTGATGATATTGTTTGGTCAGTTTTTGATTTATTATTGTCTAAAAATGAAAACAAGTATGTTATTAATAAATTACTAAAATATCGTAGTGCAGACAAAGAAAATACAAAGGATTTAAAAACTATCAAATACCTTGTTAAAGCCAATTATGAAGATGCTTTTAAACTTTTTAACATTTGGTTAAAAACACAAAAGGTTTACAACAGGAATACCAATAATCCATTAAGAACTGAAGATTTTCCTTCTCATAAAAACTTAAAATCTATACCTCATTTAATTGAGCTTATAAAAATATACTATGGCAAAGATGAATATAAATTTGACGATTTTGGAAATCCGATAAGATTTATAGTAGAGGCTTTTCAGGCTATTGCACAAAATAATTCCAGTGATGATTGCACAAAAATAATTAAAGAACTTCAAGTTTGTAAAGAATTTTTGTCAGATAAAAATATTGATATGTTTTTCATCAATACTATACTAAGAGACTTAAAAGAAATTTATATAAAACTCAAATCAAAACCAATGTCATTTTCAGAAATTGCTAAAAAAATGGAAGATTACGAATACTATTTAGTTTAAAAAACAAGTTAATTACAATTTTTAATTTTGGATGAAACAATTTTTTGATTCGCTTACTTATCAGAACTTAGAGATAGTGACTAAACAAGATTGATTGAAGGGGAAAATCGATTTGAAAAATGCACACGTTATCATTCTCTGAGTAAAATCTTATTTGATTTGAATTTTTTGTTTACAAAATAAACCAATCCCAAATTCATTCTTTATATTTGATAGGAATTAAAATTGTAAAATGAAAAGATTTATTGACTTATCTCCAACAGAGTCTAAAGGTGTAGATGATCAAATTTTTAAGAATGGCATTGAGCTAAACAAATCAGCGAAAATAATAGCTAATTCAAAAAACTACGGATTAGCTACTTCACTATTGATTTTAAGTTCTGAAGAAGTTATAAAAGCTATTTTGGTATTACTTCATAGTAATGATTGTATGGTATATGAACTTAAAGAATCAAAAGAATTTTTTAAGTTTCATAAAATTAGACATAAAATTGCTCAACTAATTGAAGTAAATGAAACAATATTGGAAATTAAGAAAGACTGGGCTAAGTCAAGTAAAACTTTTTTCATCATAAAATCAATATTACAATTAACAACTAAAAAGCACCCAATATTAGAATCAAATAAACGAGTTAACAAATTGACATCGTTCAATGATTTAAAAAATATTGGATTATATGTTGATTTTAGGAATGATATTGTAACACCTGAAATGATAACAAAAAATGAATATAATGAAGTTGATGAAATCGTTTTTCGTATTATAAATTTTTACAAAAAATATAAAGAAGTATTTGAGTCTGATATTTTTTCTAAAGAAAATGAATTGTTGAAATCTAATATTAGATTATTTATCAATGATGCCCTAAAAGAATTCTCATTTAAAAATCTTAATAAATAATTTCAATATGAAGTTAGTCGCAATATATATTAAAGAACATTTCCTTTTTGATGATGCTCAAACTATCAATTTTGGAGGAGCACATTTTTATAAATTTAAAAAAGAAGGTGAAAATATTGAAATTGAACAAATTAAAAACGAAAACTATATTGATAATTTTTTTAATGATAATATATTATTGTTGTCAGCTATTGTTGGTGCTAATGGTACTGGTAAAACTACAATAATGTCGATTATTAATAAGTTCAGTGATTTTACTAAATCAATTTTTCTTTATGAGATAAATAATGACAAATTGATTGTTGAAAATAGGACTGGTGATGTTGATGCGTCTGGTAACCCTATTGAAAAGAATCAGATGAAAGTTTTTTTTAACGGAAGTGAATTATATTCTAATCCTAGTGTAGATATTCCTATTTTGTATTATTCTCCCATAGCTGACTACGATTTAATTAATTTTAGATCACCTATTTCAAAAACAAATCATTTCAAATCTACTTTGATTGAATACCATTTAGATAATGTTGAAAGGAATACAATGTTTATGGTCGATGATTTAGCTTATAGGTTAAAAGATGTTTTTCCAGAGTTCCCTTCATATAATTTTTTAAATATAAATGCAAAACCTCTTTTTAAAAGAGACTTAAGAAATACTTATGGTGGCTTTGAAGTTGAAGGGGATATTGAAAAAAGCCAAAAAGTAACTTTGGATCAATTATGGGGTAGTTATAAGACTGATTCTAAGAATAATGATCATTTAACTCATAATAGTGATAATCTATTGAAAAACATTGAAGTAAATATTTTATCTTATTTAGTGATTGATGGTACATCAATGGGTACAGTTTTTAATGGGAATTATGAGATAGGGTTTAAAGAAATTTTAGAAGAAAATAATTTTAGAAAAAAATTAAAACATTTCTTTTTTAATAAGGTTGCATATATAGATAAGTATATTTTTAACACTATTCAAGAACATATTAAAGGTGATAATTATGAGGAGTTATCTTTGCTTTTTGAAAGTGATATTTTCAATAATGAACTGGAAAGAAAGAAAAAATATATAAAAAGGTTATTTAGTGAATTAATAGTTGAATCAAAAAGTGTAGATGAGGATTCTCTTTTTTTGTTTCTTGATTCTAAGTTTAATACTATAATTAATGATGAACTTAGAGGTGAAGAGTTTGAAGGTATAAGAAATAATCTTATAGAGTATTTAGATTTCATTCATCCTAAATTTGATCAAGAAGAAAAAGAGATTAGTAAATTAGTTCAGAAAAATTTAAAAGACATATTTATAGGTTTAGATTTGTCATTTGAAAATTTAATTCAAACGAGGTTAAATATTATAGGTCAACTTAAAGAAAAGGCGAAAAGAACAATTTTACTTTTTTCATCTATAAAAAGTTTTTATTTATCTATTTGTGACCTAAAAAAGAAAGAAGGTTTTAATATTCAAGAGGGTAATTTAAAGGTTAATTTAAAGCAAATCGATTTTGAAGAGTTCAAATTATTAATTAATAATTATAAAAATTTAGTTGTAAATTTTAATAGCAATTCTATAATAAGTGCTCAAATTTTAGAGTTCAAACCTGATAAAAAGTTATCATTTGGAGAGAAATCTATTCTTAATTTGTTTAGTTCTTTATATGAATTTACACTAAGTAAGAATAATCATCTAAGGCAAAAAAACAGGTATTTATTATTGTTAGATGAATCAGACTTAGGGTTTCATCCATTGTGGAAGAGAAAGTATATTCAATCAATAAGCAAAGTAGTTCCTTTGATTTTCTCTAAAATGAATCCAAAGGTACATGATGAGGAAAATCGTATTGTAGATAATCCTGACTTTGAAAGTCCTCAAATTCAAGTAATAGTAACAACTCACGATCCATTGACTTTATCAGATATTCCGAACTATAACATAACTTATTTAGATAAAGGAAATAATGAGAAGTCAAGAATTCTTAATATATGGAGCGATATTGACAGACCTATAAAATCATTTGGTGCTAATATTACTGATTTATTGTCCGATTCTTTTTTTATTGATGATGGGTTGATTGGTGATTTTGCAAAAGGGAAAATTAATAGAACAATCAAATGGTTAAGTGATGAAAAAAGAAATGTAAGTGAGAAAAAAAATCATGAAAGAATAATTAATTTGATTGATGAGCCTGTCTTACAATTTAAACTAAAAGAAATGTATGACGACATTTTTTTGAATGAGACGGATAGAGAATATAAAGAGAATGAATTAAAAAGAATCGCAAAGAAGTATAACATTGAGATAGACATAAAAAAAGAAATTTAATGTTATATTTAAAAGAAGATTTAGAAGCAAAAATTAAGTATTATAAATCAACATATTGTTGGATTTCTATAAAACTTAAGGGCAAAATTGCTGCAAGTAACCCTGATGGTCATATATGTCCGTACAGTGAATGTGAGATTTGTTCACAAGATTTACGAAAAAAAAGTATTAATGTCAACTTTAAGTTAGTCTTAGAAGAAGGAGATAATTTAAAAAAATTAATTATTGGAAGCCCTCAAGAAATCTTAAATCTTAACAAAAAAATATATAAAAGATTAATTGTTGATTTTGGAATTAATTCAAATGATATTATTAATGAAGCCAAAAGTCTTTTTGTGAATTCTGGATACAAAAATTGGTTTGTCAAAAGAGGGTTTAATTATAAATTAGCTTCGAGCCTAAATAGAAATACATGTACTTATTGCAATAGATTATATATTATGACAATGATTTCTGAAGATAAAGAAAAAATTATGGTTCCTCAATTTGATCATTGGTTTTCAAAAAAGAAATTTCCTTTGTTAGGATTATCATTTTATAATTTAATTCCTTCTTGTTCGGTATGTAACTCATCAGTAAAGGGAACAGAAAACTTAAACTTAAGGTCTCATTTACACCCATATAATGATAAGAATATTGCGAAGTTATTTTCTTTTAGTTATAAAAAGAAGAGTTTTATTGAAAATAACGTTTGTTTTAAGGATGAAGCGTATTTAGGGAAAAAGATAAAAAATACATTGTCAATTTTCAAAATAAAAAAAATTTATAACGCTCACTCAGCAACAGAGCTTCGTGATTTATTAGATTTAAAATATAAATACAGTAATAATTACTTAGATATATTATTTAATAAAACATTTGATTATAAAATATCTGATTCTGATAGATATAAATTATTATTTGGAGTTGAGCTAGATGAGGTTGATTTCCACAAACGCCCCTTTAGTAAATTTAAAAAGGATATTTTAAAAGAATTAAAGATGTTAAAATGATGATTGTGTGCAAATAATGTGCAAATGTAAAAAATAAAAAGCTCTTATATTTCTATAAGAGCCTGATATTCAGTGTGACCTCGACAGGATTCAAACCTGTAACCTCTTGAGCCGTAATCAAGTGCGCTATTCAGTTGCGCCACGAGGCCTTTTTGCGGGTGCAAATATAGTGTT
>JGI24025J20009_10001209_pt1 | contig 19673 bp, 15 predicted proteins | sample Cruoilmetagenom3_FD_20009 | JGI IMG/M metagenome (IMG submission 20009) | reverse complement strand
AAATAACCCTAAGCATGGATTTACTCTTATTGAAATGCTAATCAGCAGTTCGATAATGCTGATTGTTATTTTGGCAACTCTTTCTTTATATATGAGAAGTAACAAGGTGGCAGTGGACCAGCAGCAGTTTGCTGCACTTCAACATGACGTTCGCTCTGGCATGTTTTTCATAGAGAGAGATGTTCGAATGGCTGGAGCTGGCTTACCGATTGAATACTCTGGATATTTCTTGGAAGGAATTGATAATGAGTCACAAGGAGTAATAGTAAATCCTGATAGGTTGAAATTAATGGGAAATATAGAAGAGCCTTTGAATTTAAATATAGATAATTACCAGGGTGCATCAATCAATTTATCAGTTGATGATTACAGTTTTGAACAGTACCCTTATCTTAATGAGTATTATGAAAATAAAATAGTCATGGTCTTGCCCAACCCAAATTCTGGATGTATGGCAGGCGAAATAAGGAAAATCACACAGGTTGTACATTCAGAATTCGGAAACAACGAAAGACTCAATTTTTCACCTGGATTAGCACAAGGGATCGATCCGCCGGGAGGATTATCAGGCACATGCTCCAGTTCAAATGATTATGACGGAGGGCTTGTTACTTTTATTGAGGTCAAAGAGTACTGGTTGGACATTACCGGGAATTACCCTGGCTTAACAGCGGGTGTAAATGGATATATAGGAAATGGCGAAGGAAGTATTTTATACCTGACTCAGAATGGAATTCATTATCCCCTCGCAAAGGACATCGAGAATCTGCAGTTCCAGTATAATGGAGATTTAGATAATGATGGTGATTTGGATGGTTTTATCAAGTGGCAGGTTGGCTGGACAGGAAATATAGACATAATAAGCAGAATTCGCCAGGTCAGAATTTTTGTTCTTGGAAAAACACAAAACGCTTATGTCAGTGTCTCAGGTAAACCTTCCCCAAATCTTTATCTTTACAGAAGGCCTGACGTCGCCAATAGTCCTAAAAGCAACCAAGATGATAACCATAGAAGATTTTTGCTCGAATCCACAGCTATGATGAGGAATGTATCTTTAAATTTATATAATACGGGAACAAGATGAAGAGGAAAAAATTGAAAATAATAAAGAGATTTATAGATTATAATAATAACCAACTTCAACATGCGAGGCATGAAAGAGGATCCGGCTTAATTATTGTTATTCTTGTACTGGCATTTTTATTAGCGGTTGGAACTGCCCTTATTAGTGTAACGGGAATTAACTCGAAAGTCGCAGGAAATATTCGCACTCAGCATCAGGCTTTTAATGCAGCAGAAGCAGGATTTGATGCCACTTGGATTGCAATAGAGGACTCTTTCATAGACGAAACTTGGACAAGCTTTGATGAACATTATCTCAGAGATCCTGCCGGCATTGATCTTCCCGCTGATGCCTCTTATTTTCGGAAATTAACCGACACAGAATTATTGAATTTGCTCGGGGATTTTAATGCAGGAACCAAAAAATATGATAAAATAATTTTTTATAAACAAAGAGTTGTTCCATCAGATAGTCGTTTAACATATACTGCATTTTTGATCGATGATGAAGCAGGCGGTGGCACCTCCGATGCAACTGATGCTCTTTTAGTTTGTATTGGAAGTGTTGGAACAGGTAGCAATATGATAACCACAAGATTGGAAATAGAATTGGATGTCGAACTGGAAGGAATGACTTAATCCTATAAAAAGAGGAAAAAATGAACAAAAAAAAGAAAGTCATGGTAATAATTTTTCCAATAATCATATTGATTTGCATTTTCTCTCTAAAATTTTGGGCTGAGCCGTGTGTCGAATATTTTGACAATTTTACCGAAAGCTTTAATAACACAAATTACAAGGATTTTGGCAACAGCTCTGTTGCTCACTGGTGTGATCTTGATCCAGATGCTTTACCTCAGTGCTTAGAAAATGGATACATTACACTTAATAATCTAGGTGCAAACTTTGACGTTGCTAACCCGGACTATATACCTGTCTGGATCAATACGGTTGCTTCCAACGATTTTGATTTGGATGGCTGGCCAGATCTTGTTGGTTCTAGCAGCANTTACAGTAATGTTCTGGCCTTTGTCAGGAACATGGGAGTCGAGGGACAGATCGGAACTTTTGAAATCACTCACTGGATTGATGGAAGCNAAGGAACAGGAGGATNGCCGGATGCAGGAGTTGGGGGTATAGACATTGACGGAAGCGGCCATTGCGGTATGACTTCTGGAGATTACGATAACGATGGAGATTACGATTTTCTGTTCACGACATCTCAGACTAATAATCCCTATACACCAAAAAGAATCTGGCTCTATGAGAATAAGATTATTGATGGGGGGAGTCAGAGTGTGCCTGAGGACATCTATTTTGTTCAGGTTGACCTGACTTCTCAATGGAGCGAATTATTCAAAGGAATTGCCTGGTCTACAACCATGATGGTCTCTCTCGATTTTGATGATGATGGGGATATGGATATTTTAAGCGGAAATAGAGCTGGTGAAGTTCTCCTGCTCAGGAATACAGGAAGTGGAGTGATCGATGATAACACACTTTTTATCGAATCCACTCCTGTTGTGGATACAGGATGGGGCCAGCGTGGAGTTAGTACTCTCTCTGTGGCGGATTTTGATGATGCAAATGGGTTGGATATTTTTGTAGGGAGTGTGAGTTATTCAGAGCTGATATATTATAAGAATGCCGGAAGCAATAAATTCACAGAATATACGAGATATTATGATCTTGACGGAGACATCCATGATGATGAATTTGATGGAGCTGCCACAGTCTCCATTTGCCATGACTTTGATATGGATGGAGACCCAGACCTGATTATCGGAACAGACAACTGGAAATATAATCCAGGAGAATATATAGGAGGGCTTTGTTATTATTTTAAGAATTATGAAGGAGAGTTTGAATCAAGATTAATATTTGATGGACAGGCGGCCGATCCAGAAGTTTATGACTTCGACCTTGGCACTGTTTTTGATTATGACCAAGACGGAGATAAGGATTTCTTGATTGCTGATGGTAACCATACAAAATTTTATTATTTATTTATCAATGAATTAGCTGAAGTCTATAACCTTCAGGGGACAGCTCAGTCCACCAACATCACTCCTCTTCTTGATCCCAATCAACACGCCATAACCAGAGTAAAAATAACGGATCTAGATCAGGAGGTAATTGGAAGATCGAGCAGCGGTCTCGTCGTCGAATACTATGTTTCCAATAATGACGGAAACAATTGGGAGCTTTATGCAAGGTATGAAGGGAGCGAGATTCATGATTATTCTAATCTTCCTGAACACACCTTCAACCACTATGGTTCAAAGCTCAAGTGGAAAGCTCTCTTATCGGCACCCGGAGATGAGATGGCAGAGTATGAAACGGCATCGTTTGAGACACCCAAAATTGATTTGATTAGCTTTCAATATTCTTATGTTGACAGGCAAGAGTATTCTAGAACCTCTGTCATTGTAACCACTGTTGAGGATGAAAGCCAGCAGGAAATAAAGCTTGTCATCGGAGGGACCTTTTATTTTCCAGGTTGGCAGGGACATTTGAGAGCTTATGATGTATCCAGCATGGCTCCAGAAGCTTCATCTTACTCCGAACTCAGAACTGTGACAAGTTCTGATTTATCCACAGCTTCCGGAAGAAATATATCCACGGGAGTTTCAATTTTATGGGATGCAGGAGAATTATTGGATTCTCGCTCTCCAGGAAGTAGAACGGTTTATACTGCTACTCCTGCTGGGGGCTCCGGTTTAACTAGAACTGACTTCACGACAGGCAACGTAGCAATCCTTGAGCCGATTTTACAGGATGTAAATGGTGATAACTCGGACTTGATCAATTTTATTAGGGGAGAAGACCCTTCTATTATGGGAGAAGACCGTTACTGGAAATTAGGAGATATCAACCACTCCAATCCTATTGTAGTAGGTCCCCCTAATGGAAATGCTGCTAAGATGGGAGATGGTTACGGAGGAGAGGGAGGATTTTTACAAGAATGGCAAGACAGACGCAAGGTTCTCTACGTAGGGGCCAATGATGGAATGATTCATTGCTTTGATACACTGACGGGAGAGGAACTCTGGGCGTTTATTCCCTACAACCTCCTTCCTAAGTTAAGAGATATGTGGGCGATTGACCAGACTACTAAAAAGAGATATTTTGCAAGGAATGTATATGTAGATGGAAGTCCAGTTAGTGCAGATGTTTTTATAGATGCAGATGGAGATGGATCTAAAGAATGGAGGACAATCCTTGTCTGCGGCCAGGGATCTGGCAAAGGCAGTTCTCCTGGAGGGGGCATAAATCACTACTTTGCCTTAGATATTACTAATCCGTATGAACCTCAGCCGCTATGGGAGTTTACCGATAATACAATGGGTGAGACCTGGTCAGTGCCTGCCATCGGTAAAGTTGATAAAGACGGAGAGGACACTTGGGTTGCCTTTATGGGATCTGGCTATGATAATGATCCGATTAATACTGTTGGTAATTATTTTTATGCAGTAGATATGGAGGATGGAACAAGTTTCTTTAGCTTTGAGGCAACAGATGTAGACACTACAGATAATTTTCCAAATATTCCCAATGCCATTCCAGGTTCTCCCTCTTTAATTGATACAGATCAAAATGGATTCGCTGATCGAGTCTATGTAGGAGATTTAGATGGTAGGATATGGAAAGTCGACGTCAGTTCAAGTTTTCAAGTAACAGGAAATCATACATCCTGGGATAGTGAGGTAGAAGCAATTTACACAGATTCGAATAACTATCCAATTGCAACTAGGCCAACTGTCTGGATAAACCCGATCTCAACTGGAACAATCCCTCGCCTTTATTTCGGAACAGGAGGCGATGACGCGGCTCCAAGCTATGCTACATACTCTTTTATTGCTCTTCTAGATAGTGATACTCCTGAAGTTGAGTGGTATCTTGGCGATTCTAGCGTGCTTAACCTTGATGAAGCAAAAGATATGGGAGATTTAGCGGTAGGGGAAAAAGTTTGGGCTGATCCTGTAGTAGCCAATTACATCGTTTATTTCAGTACATTAGCTGGAAGCATTGAGAGTGTTGATCCCTGTGAGAACTTAGCTGAAATTGGAAAGCTCTATGGAAGATTTGTTTTTGTTAATGTTCAGACTATTGCAGGAGGAGTTGTTGGTGGAACTGCATTAAGGACTTCTTCAGGCACTGTNCCAAGCTTAGGCCTTGCTTCTAAGACAAGATCAGCAGTAACTCTGGGTGAAACAGACAGAATNCAGAATGTAAGGAAAAGAGAAGTCTACATTCAAGGATATGACTCCACTATTCAGAAATTGGAACAGCCAATAGGCGCGCTTCTAAAGGTTAAATCGTGGAGAGAAATCTATAGAATTATAAAGTAAATCCTTAAGCCCTGAATGTTATTAGTATGGTTTAAGCAATAACCTTTGGATCTAAATTCCAGCTTCTTACAAATTTTTGTACAGGCTCAGATAGGCGTTGATGATTCTTTCCCCCCAAATCAGTGCAACAAAAGCAGCTGGGGCTAAAAATGTCCCGAATGGAAGGGAATACTGAAGGTCTTTCTTTTTAAAGAAAATAAAGCAGAGACCAACAAGAGCACCGGTAAAAGAAGCGAGAATAAGAGTAAAAAGAGTCTGCTTCCAGCCGAGGAAAGCACCGATCATAAGCATCATTGTCACATCGCCCATGCCCAGCCCTTCTTTTTTTCGAAACAGAAAATAAGCTCCATATATAAGAAGAAGAAACCCCGCTCCAACTACGGCACCAACGAGGGATTGAGTCAGGGTTAAGTCTTTGCGGAAAAAGGAATAAACGAGAGCTAAAGCCAATACTGAGAGTGTTATTTCATCGGGCAGAATCTGATGGTAAAAATCAATGAAACCCAGAGTAATCAATGCGCTTGTGAAGATACATGATGCGAAGAAATGGACACTGAGAGTGTATTGACTGTAGAGAACAAGAAAGCTCAATGGTGTCAGAACTTCAACAAGAAAGTAAGAGATGGGAATTTTTGCCTTGCAGTAACGACATTTTCCACCGAGAATCAGGTAGGAAAAGACAGGAATATTATCATAAAATTTTATTCTCTTTTTGCAGTGAGGACAGGAAGAAGGAGGGCGAATAATACTTATTCCAAGGGGAACTCTATATATGACTACATTTAAAAAGCTTCCCCATACAAGGCTAAATAGAATGATTATGATTATCTTTTCCACCATATTGTCGGAGCTTTTACCTCGCCTCTCTGAGAATCATAAATGTATTCCTTCCCATCAAGATCTTTTGGGAGAGAATCCAGCAAGCCATCCTTCACGAGTTGGGCTAGTTCCGTGGGATTGCGGCCGAATCTTTCCTTGAATTTTTCGATTGCTTCTTTGATTGTCTTTATGTCTATGGTTGTCTTTATTTGATATATTTGGTTGGATGCTATTTTTTTTATCCTTTCATCTTCTGTTTCCTGGTAAATTTCCAGCCAGTTTTCCAAGGATGTTTTATAGTCCATAATCTTGAAGGCTGCATTGGCATACAGCCTTCTAACTAATGCAGGTGATCCTTCGATCTCCATCGTCTTCTTATAATATTTTTGAGCAAGGGCAAAGTCCTTTTCTACCATCTGAGCGATATGTCCTGCCTCAAATGGGAAAATCCACTCCTTTGGGTTTTTCTCCAGGCCTCTATCAAGAATTTTACAGGCAGTATTAACATCTCTGGCTTCATGGGCGGCTATTAAGGACCCGATTTCATAAGGGTCAAGATAGTGGGGATCTAACTCAGAGATGATTGAAAAAATGTGGTCCAGATAATCAAATCTGTCCTCGATAGAATAATTGCTGTAGTACTGGATGGCCCAGATATAGATTATGTCAGCCGTGAAAGAAGGGAATCCAAATGTGGCGAACCTTAAATATTTTCCAGAAGGAATGTAAATAATGGAGGAACCTGGGACTTTAGTACGAGTAATCTTGTCCGCTTTTAGCTTAAGTCCTAAGAAAATAAGACAGCTTAAAATAAGAATAATTGCGAGAGGTGTCTTTTTCATTATGTCTAGATAAAGTTTCGTCTTCTGAAGATAAGCATAGCCAGGGCAAGGATAAAAAGAGTATAAAAGAGTCCATACAGGGTGGAGATGATAAAAATTTTGGAAGGAATTGGCAGGTGTTGAACAATTTCAGTCTTGAAATTAAAATTCTCCAGGTCAGGAAGAAAAGTATAAAGAATTTGAGCCAAAATCTTTCCTGCGCCGGGCTTCATTTTTTGAATAAGACCTTCCAATCCCCAGGAAAGATGGCCAATAAGGTAAAAAGCAAGAGAAAAGATAGAGCTTAATATGGGAGTTGAGAAACAGGAGAATAGTATGGCTACAGCTGTGATGAGGCAGAGTTCAAAAAAGACGAAAAAGATAGGAATAAGCAAGTTCCATTCAATCTTAAATGTATGAAAAAATACCAGAGCCATGAATATGAAGCTCATAAAGAAAAGCATGATAAAAAGAGTTATGATTAAACCCAAGAATTTCCCCAATAGGAATTGGTATCTATGGATAGGTTTAGAAAGAAGAGTATAAATAGTTTTTTTGTCGATTTCCTTGTAGACAAGTCCTGTTCCTATTAGGATGGCCATCAAGACGCCGAAAATCGAAATAGAACTAAGACCGACATCTCTGATTATTTTAACTCTGTCTCCAACAGTAAGAAGAGCAAGAAAACGTGAAAACAAAAGGCTTACAGCAGCAAAAAAGAGAAGAAGATAGAGTATTCTGTCTCTAATAGCCTCTTTAAATGTGTTTAAAGCAATAGCACGTATTTTCATTTTTGTTTCACAATTCCAACAAAAAGGTCTTCCAGAGTTTCTGTCCTGGGAATAAGCGTATGTATTTTTCCTTGTTTGGATTGCACATACTGGAGGACCTTTTCAAGTTTTTCATCGTCGAAAATTTTGAGAAAGGTTTGTCCTCCTTGGGTTGAAAGACACTCTCCCAGGCCTTTGAGCTCTTTTTTTTCTATTCCGGAGATAATGACTTCGGTGAAAAGGACTTTTTCTGAAATCAGGTCTTGAAGCTTTCCCTGGTTGATAATTTGACCGTCGACGATGATAGCTACCCGATCACAAATCATTTCAATATCCTGAAGTATGTGGGAAGAAAGAAAAACAGTTTTTCCTTTTTCCTTGAGACTGACAATTATATCTCTTATTTCTTTTCTTCCAATGGGATCAAGGCCTCCCAGAGGTTCATCTAGAAGGACAAGCGAAGGGTCATTAAGAAGTGTCTGGGCCATGCCTATTCTCTGAAGCATTCCTCGGGAAAATTTGCGAAGCTGCAGGTTTGCTGACTGCTCCAATCCTACAAGATGGAGCAAGCTGTTAACTTTTTTTTCTTTTTCTTGTTTCTCGAAAGTGGATAGTTGGTTGTAAAAATGCAGGAATTCTAATGCTGTAAGATGATCGTAAAAATATGGGTTTTCAGGGAGAAATCCTATTTGTTCCTTGGCTTGAAGCGAGAGATTGGGCTGGCCAAAAATTTTAATTTCACCTTCTTCCGGAAAGATGAGGCCGAGGATGCACTTAATGGTTGTTGTTTTTCCTGCACCGTTTGGCCCAAGATAGCCAAAAATTTCACCCTCTTTAACGTCTAGAGATACTCCCCTGAGAATTTTAACTTTTTTGGGTATAAAACCAGTTTTAAATGATTTATGGAGGTTCTCGATTGTTAGTGCTGTTACCATAGGATTCTTTTCTATTATAAGGAAAATATTTTTTATTTCAAATTTGCTTTAAAAAGACTTGAAGATGCGCTTATACTCGTCAGTCCAAGAAGAACTGTTTTGAAGATCAGCGCTGCGATAGAATCTTTTAAAATTCACCCCTTGAATCCTCTTTAGGGGTGATTGACCTTATATTAGTATTATGTCAGAATTTTACTAATTTTGAGGAAATTTTGACGTGATGAAATTGTTCATCCAAGGCAGCGTCAAGGTTTTGAAAAGGGAGGGGAGGAATACTTCCTCTCCCGCCCTCCTTCCACAGGTTAGCTAAAATATATAATTCGATTATGCAGGCTTTAAAGGTTCATCAAGAGGCAGGCCTTTCTTGATATATTCAATAAGAAGCTGCAAATTGCGTTCACCGAAGATTATTCTTCTTTTTTCTTGACGCTGCCATTTGATGAGTCGGATGATTCCTTTTTCTATTTCAATGCAGGTTATTCCGTTTGTATAACCGCAGCAGCCGTCGTTGAAATAACATGGGACTGGCCGAATTGATTTTTCTTCGAATGGTTTGGGAGTTTTTCCTGATCTGGGCATAAGAATTTTCTCTATTTGCCTCTGTCTGGAAATTATTTCTTTTTCAATATTTTCCTTTTTGTCTGAAGGTATATGATCCAGCAATCCCTTTAACTGCTGGATTTCACTGTGTAGAGAGTCAATATGAGTCGAGGATGCAAAAACAGCTCTATGAGTATGGCCGCATATCAGAATTACATTATTTTTCTTGGCCCATTTATAATATTCCATTTCTAGATTGTCACGAATCTTAAAATTTTCTGCAGGGCCGTCGATTCCTATGTTAAAGATTTTTTGGATCGTTTTCCATATAAACTGGACAGCCCACCTGCTTATTTTCCATGCTATATCGTCGAATAATCTTCCTTGATGACCGTGTATGAGAAATATGTTTTCTCCTAGGCAGAGACCTTCTCTGTACTCAACATTCTTAAGGACTTTTTTATATTGTGTATGTTTAGATGCTCTAAATTTTCGAAGAGAAACTTCTTTGTCATGGTTTCCCCACAGTCTTATTTTTTTATTGTCAGGACTTCCTAATGCCATTTTGATTTCTTTCTCGATTAATGCTTTGTAGTTTACCAGGATATTGTCATAATGATTTTCCCAAAGTTCTTCGTTATCTCCTAGAACAATGAGCTTATATCCATTTTTTTTGTAATATGATAATGCAAAGTCATAGAGGATAGCATTTTTTTTAAAGTCGTCGGCAGGACTTCCGTCACCTTTGTGGTGGTCTGAGAAAAGCACAAAGAGATCTCTTTTAAGGTCCAAAGGAATTTGGTTTTCAGGTTTTTTGGCCTCTATGTAGATTTCGCCAAATTTTTTGTTCATTCTATGGCTAAACATATTTCTACCTTAAGTATATTTGATTGACGGTTTTCATGAATAATTCAGGTAAATGATAGAAGAACATATTTACCAAGTCAAGGAATGATGGAGTTGGAAGTTCTCCTAAATAAAGGGCGGGCTGTTGTCAGCAAAAGGGGGGTTGATGATGGGAACCAAAAAAGGTGGGNNCTCTCTCCAGCCCGCNTAAGAGAACCATTACAATTATGACAGAAAAAAAACAAAAGTCAAGATATAAAAATAAAAAAAATAAATATATTTAAATTTTATAAAGAATATTTGGGACGCATTACATTAAAATAATGCGCAACTAGATAAAGAGTGCCAAATTCATCTTTTTCTCTTCTTCTTTTCTACTCAGACATCCATTTTTGTGATGAGCTTTACTTTACCTTGACATTTTTCCAAATTTATTCTTGACATCCCCCTGTTTTTTTATAAAAATGGACAAGACCCAATATGTTTGGCAAGAGTTCTCAATAGAAATTCATTATTTATGGAAAGAAGGCTTGCATAAAGAGAAGTATGATTGTTATTATGTTTGCAGTATCTGTTTGTAAATAAAAATTAATAGGGAGGTAGAATAAATGGCATTTGAGTTTATTAATTCAAAAGGTGTTAAGTATTATCTTCATTACAAGGATGTTAACCTAAAGGGTGGGAGACAGCAGAGAATTTACTTTTTTGCTCGAGATATCAGAGAAGGGTCATTGGACAGTGTCCCTGATGCCTATAAAGTCATCGAGACAGAAAGAACAGGTATGCCCATACTGAAGAAGAAATAGTATTTTTATTGCAGGGGAAAAAGCAACCTTACTGAAAAGGCTGCTTCTTCCTATCAACAACCAAATTTTAGTTTTCAGTAATTGCTTTTTCTATTCTAAAAATCTGGAATCTAACCTGAATTATTCATAAGCCGAGGTTTCTGCAGATTCAGTAAGATTTTTAATGCCATTTCCTCCCCTATCTTCTCGGCTTTGCTGGAGCTCTGCGTGTTTATCATATTTTTTCTTTGAGTCTTATCATTATATGGTCAATTGTCCTTAAATAAGTACAGTCAGGATCTTTTGTTTTTTCATAAACAGGGGGAAGTTAATTGGCATATTTTTTGCTTTTGTTGTTGTTTGGAGGCGAAAATGAAAAAGCTAATGATTTTTATCGCATGTTTGTCTTTTTTTGTTTCTTTGACTTTTTCATATGAGGCCCCTGAATATTATGGGTATAGTTATGCCAGGTTAAGTTATGTGAAAGGGGATGTATTTATCCAGAGAACAGAAGATCTGGGATATGAAGAAGGCACTGTAAATTTAGCGCTTGTTGAAGGTGAAAAACTGGGGACAAGAGATGGACGTGCAGAGGTTCATTTTGGAAGGAAAAATTACTTGCGTATTGACAGATATACTCAGGTTGATTTTATCAATCTTCCGAGGAGAGAGAATGACCTGATTAAAATCAATCTGCTTTCTGGATGTGCATATTTGAGAGTAAATTTTTTAGAGAGAGAAAAGGATTTTGAGATACATACACCGGATGCTTCCTTCTATATATTGGATAAAGGGCTTTATAATTTTATTGTAAGAGATAACAAAGAAACAGAGTTTCATGTGCTGGAAGGAGCAGCGGAAGCTGCCGGGGAAAAGGGCTCTTTATTGGTAAATGCTGAAGAGAGGTTGATAGCTCAAAATGGATATTTATCTTCTGATGAGGGTCGGTTTTATGAAAACAGCGGAGATAGTTTTGCAGAATGGAACACGTCTCGCGATGAGTTGTGTAATCGAAGTGTAGAAAGAAGTTATCTTCCTTCTGAACTTTATGAATATGAGTCTGAATTGGCCTATAACGGACGATGGGTTTATGAGCGCCCTTATGGAAATGTCTGGATTCCAAATGTTTATTATGATTCATGGAGGCCTTATTATAATGGAAGATGGACCTGGTATCCCATTATCGGATGGACCTGGGTTCCCTATGAGCCTTGGGGATGGTGTGTATATCATTATGGGAGATGGCACTGGAGGTTTGGCCTTGGATGGCACTGGATTCCGACAAGATCATGGGGACCTGCATGGGTACATTGGTACAGAGGGAATAATTATTTTGGGTGGTGCCCTTTAAGCTATTATGGTTATCCAGGAGTTATCGTCAATAACCATTTTTATAGCAGGTATTATGGCGGTAATTATCCTGTCAATTCCCGAGCCTTAACAGTGGTTCACAAGAATCAACTTCAGGCCCGACAAATAACTAAAGTAGCATTAACTAAGAGCCAGGTTACACGACTTGGAAAAATATCTCTGTCATCTTTACGGCCGGATAGTAGCCTTGCAAAGAATAAAGTAAGAATGCATGATTCTGCTGCGGTAGAGGTTTTTTCAAGATCAAGAATACGTAATGTTGGGAAAACATACTCTTCAGCAAAAAGCTCTGGTTTGCCTTCTCGTGCGAGTCATTCTCGAGTCAAGACTTCTTTTATTAAAAGACCTAGAACATCGAATATGTCTAATTCGCGGTTATACTCTGAAAAAAACAGTTATTCTCAGCCTGTGAAAACACGTCTTTCTGGGAATGTTAAATCGGATTCGTCTCAAAAATACAGTTCCCGGTCTAAGATAAAAAATTATCCTTCGCAGCGGACTTCATTTTCACGTTCAATTTCTTCTATCCCAGTTAAACAGAGAAGCTCTTCTTTCTCAAAGAATAGCGGGACTGGTCTTGCCTCTAGATCTTCTAATGCCTATTCATCAAGAACCCCGATAAATAATTATAAAAGCAGAATTTATCCATCTAATCCAGAATTGAACAGGGAGACGTTGAAAAAAAATAGTGGATTAAACTCACAGAAGATATCCAGAACAGGGGCCAAATCATCATCTATTAAGAGTTATTCTTCCCGAAGCTCAAATTTTTCTTCTCGCTACAGAACCGGTACGAGCCAAAACAGGACTCGTCTGTATTCAAAATCGCCAGGGGTTAGTACATCGAGTAGCGTAATAAGGTCCAGATATTCTTCCAGTATTGGTTCATCCTTTAATAGCTCTGCAAAAAAGAGATTTTATACGGCTCCCTCTAAAAATTATTCAAGAAGTAGGACTTCCTCAAGTTCGGTAGGGAAAAGAGTTTCCTCGTCAAGAAGTTATTCTGTTCCCAAGCGGACTTCAAGTTCTTTTAAATCAAAAGTCAGCCGTTCTTCAAGCAGAGTTTCTTCTAGTTCTTCATCGAGCAAAAAAATAAGAATAAAGTAAGAAACTACTTCTCTATTATATTGAAGAAAGCCTAGTTAAATTTTACTCGACAATAATTAATTTTCTTCTTTACTTTTATTAGCTTCAATGGTATAAAATATCCTAATTTAAAGAAGAAAAGAAAGAAGTGTTTCTTTTGTAGAGAGGAAAAGCTTCTGCGGCATCTTGTGGTGATATTGAACGATTAAAAAATTGGAGGTGTGAGTTATGGCTAATAGAACATTGGTTTCAACAGATGGAAAAGAAAAATTAGGTAAAATGTTTCGTATCGTGGGGTTGACTTGTTTAGCTTTTTTATTGGTCTTTGTAGGAATAGTAGCTTGTAAAAAGGCGGAAGAAATATCGGAACAAGAAAACATTACCCCTGAAAAAGAAGGAATCATTGAGTTCGAAGGAACTGTGAAAGTTGCTTTTAGCAAATTTGTTTTTATCCCTGAAGCTCGCGGATTTGATATAATTGTTCAGGGCAATTTGGAATCAGGCGACATAGGCACTCTGACAGGAAAAGAGGTCAAGGGGGAAGGAACATTTTTTCCTGAAAGGCCTTCTATTTTAGTTGCTGAAAAGATTGAAGTTAAGGATGAGAATGGAGAATGGATGAATGTTTTTACAAGAAGTGAGGAAGTAGTTCTCGAAGATTACATAGGTTTAAAAGAAAGGAGTGATTTTGTCCCATTAGAAAATCTTGCATATGATAAGAAGAATACGTGGGAAGAAAATGCTAAATGTAAAGTATATGGAAAACTGGATAAAAGCGAAGAGATTAATAGAATTGTAGTTCGTGATGACAAAGGAAAAGAAGTTGGCAAGATTATTATTGATAATTTCAGTGATTTCGGGATTTATTATTTGAATAAGTTAAGACTTTTTAATGAATTCTGGTTCTATCTCGATATAAAAGAGACTGTAGATTGGAAAGTCAGGCGCAGAACACGTGAGATGTTCCATGCAGATGTTTTGTTTGCTGGATTGTTTTAGACGAAAGCCTTAATTTAAGGCATAATTTTCCAAATTAAGATAAGGGGTTTTTCAGAATGAAAATGTTTCTATGATAAAGACTATAATATTCGATTTAGGGAGGGTCCTTGTATTTTTTGATAATAGTATTTTTTTTTGTAAGATAGCAAACTACAGTCCGTTTTCTGCGGACCAGATTGCTGAAATAGCTTTGGCAAACCACGAGCTTGTTCACTCTTTTGACACTGGAAAGATAACCCCTGGGAATTTTTTCCGAGAATCTATTAAGAGTCTTAAAGCCGAAATAGATCATAATACATTTTTCTCTATCTATAATGATGTTTTTTCTCCTAATATGCCTGTATTTAAGATATTAAAAAAGGTTAAGTCGAAATGCAGGCTTGTTTTGCTTTCAAATACAGATGTTATGCGGTTTGGATTTATTAAAAAAAAATTTCCCGAACTCCTGATTTTCGATGAATATATTCTATCATATGAGACCGGTTATGTTAAACCTCATCCACAGATATACTGGCGAGCTATAGAAAAGGCAAAAGCTGAGGCATGGGAGTGTATCTTTATTGATGACAGAGAAGAAAATGTCGAGGCTGCATTAAATATTGGATTGAAAGCTGTTCTTTTTGACCCGGAGACTAACCTTGAGGCAGAACTCGAAAAATATGGTGTTTCAATGTCTGATTGATAAACAATCTGCTAAAATTAAACAATTTCAAACTGTCGGGAGAATTCTTCACTTTATGGTTGGGTCGGGGAGGAAATGGCGTTAAAAATCTTAGTTTGGCGCAAACATACCCTCAAATTTAGCGGCAGTTTTCATGAATAATTCAGATTATAATTTGAAGAAATTAAAAAAATAAAAGAAAATGAAAAAAGAGCTTGACAAGCTGAAAAATTGGATATAGATTTAATAGCACAAACACAACATTTAGTGCCAAAAGGCTTTTTAATATACAAGATGTGGTGATTTCGCGGTATTGGTGTTCTCTTTCGAGAAAAGCTAAAGAGAAAGCCCTTATGGATAGAATGTTGCTTTTATTGTGTGAGTAAGGCGTTTTTAATTGAAAAAGGAGGTCTTAAATGGATAGAACTGTTTCTAGAATCAAGAAAAGAGATGGTGCAGTCACGGATTTTGTCCAGGACAAAATTACTAATGCTATTTACAATGCAATGCAAGCTAAAGGCTTATCAGACAAACAGATAGCCAAGAATATATCAGATATTGCGACTTTCATGCTGGAAGATAAATTTGCAGGTTATACCATTCCTTCAGTGGAACAGATTCAGGATATTGTAGAGATGGTTCTCATGAAACAGGGATATCATGATATTGCAAAGTCATACATTCTTTACAGGGAGAGGCATAAAGATATTCGGGAAGCCAGGGAAATTGGTATTAACCTGGAAAGGTTAATAAAAGACTATATAAATGATAGAGATTGGAAAGTAAAAGAAAACTCCAATGAGGGCGTAACGAGTTTTTCGGGATTAAATGCCAGGGTAGCGGGGGAAGTTTTAGCGAATTTTGCCCTTAATCAGCTTTATTCAGAGAATGTTAAGAAAGCTCATGACGATGGTGCCCTTCATATACATGACCTCTCATATCCTATTGTGGGTTACTGTGCAGGATGGTCTCTTGAGAACCTGCTCAAGAAAGGATTCGGACATGTTCCCAACCAGGTTCATTCTTTTCCAGCTAAGCATCTAGAAACAGCAACTCTTCACATGGTGAATTTCATCGGGACAATGCAGGGAGAATTTGCCGGAGCTCAGGCGTTTTCCAGCGTGGATACTTTTTTGGCCCCTTTTATAAGAACAGATAACCTTGAGTATGAAAATGTAAAGCAGGATATTCAGAAGCTCATTTTCGGGCTTAATGTTCCTTCTCGATGGGGATGGCAGACACCTTTCTCCAACCTGACTTTTGATTGGACTGTTCCGAAGGACATGAAGGAAAGACGTGTTATTGTTGGTGGAGAAGAGAAGAGTTTTACATATGGAGAATGCCAGGGTGAAATGGATATGATCAACAAAGCTTTCCTGGAACTGATGATCGAAGGAGATCAGAAAGGACGTGTCTTTACATTTCCGATTCCTACTTATAATCTCACTAGAGACTTTGATTGGGATTCTTCAAATGCCGATTTGCTTTTTAATGTAACCGCTAAGTATGGAATCCCATATTTTCAAAATTACATCGGGACAAATCTTGACCCTGGCGATATACGTGCAATGTGCTGCCGATTAAATCTTGACCAGAGGGAGCTTATTAGAAGACCTGGTAGCATGTGGGGTCCTGGAGATTCTACGGGTTCTATTGGGGTTGTAACTGTAAACCTGAATAGAATTGGATACGAAGCTGGAAACGAAATAGAGTTTTTTTCTCTGTTGAAAGATGTAATGGTTTTAGCAAAGGAAGCTCTTGAAACCAAGCGAAAAGTTGTTAATAATATGATGAGCAAGGGGCTTATGCCTTACACGCTGGAATACCTCGGCCATTTCGACAATCATTTTTCTACGATTGGACTGCTGGGAATGCATGAAACCTGTATGAATTTTCTTGGCAGGGGAATCGGTACTCCGGAAGGGAAGGAATTCACAGTTAAAGTCCTGAAATTTATGAAAGAGACAATCAGGCAATTTCAAGAAGAGACAGGGAATCTTTATAATCTGGAAGCAACCCCGGCAGAATCGACTTCATACCGGTTGGCAAGGCTGGACAAGCAGAAATACAATCGGATTATAACATCGGGAACAGACAAATATCCATATCTCACAAATTCCACTCAGCTCAATGTTGATGCTACACGTGATATTTTTGATGCCCTGGAACATCAAAAACATATCCAGCCCATGTATACGGGAGGGACTATATTTCATGGTTTCCTTCCTGAATCTATCGACAAAGAAACATGTAAGAAGCTAGTTAAGAAAATATCTGAAACAGAAGTGCCATATTTCAGCATCACTCCTACTTTTAGCGTTTGTCCAAACCACGGATATATCAGGGGAGAAGTTTATGAATGTCCTGACTGCGGCAAAAAAACTGAGGTTTATTCGAGGATAGTGGGTTATTTGAGGCCAGTATCCACATGGAACGATGGGAAGCAGCAGGAATTCAAAGAACGAGCACCTTACGAAGTTGTAAATTAACATTTTATGACAATAATATGACAATAAAATATATGCTTTTTTCCTATCCAAATTGTGCTGAGTGTGACAGGCTCAAACAGTGCTTGAAGGAAACGGATATTGATGGTGAGGAATATAACCTGATATTGAAAGAGAGCAAGTTGAAAATCAGAGAATTTATTAAAGTGATTAAGCGAGATATTAAAGGAGCGATTATTATTCCCACATTAGTACTTCAGGATGGAGAAGAAGTTGTAGCAGTGCTGAATAATCGGGAGGAGCTGGAGAAGTGGTTGAAATCAAAGGATTAGAAAAATTTGCCCCTAAAGACTTTCCAGGTTTTATTTCTTCTACTGTGTTTCTGGGAGGTTGCAATTTCAGATGCCCTTTTTGTCATAATGCAGACCTTGTTTTAAGGCCGGAAACGCTCCCAACTATCCCGATGGATTATTTTCTTAGTTATATTGATTCAAGAAAAAACTGGCTTGATGGGATATGTATTACCGGTGGGGAACCCCTGATTCATGATGGTTTAGAGGATTTTCTTCATCTAATTAAGGAGAGGCATTTTTTAGTGAAAGTCGACACAAATGGTTCTTTTCCTTTAAGGCTTAAAGATTTAATCAGGAATAAACTTGTTGATTATATAGCTATGGATGTTAAAGCTCCTTTAGAAAAGTACAGAGAAGTAACTAGGTCAAGTGTAAATAAAGAAGATATCCAAAAGAGCATTGACATTATTAAAAGCTCAGGCCTGGACTTTATTTTCCGTACAACTGTTGTTCCTGGCATGATTTCCAAAGGGGATATAGAAAGAATTAGCAAGATGCTAACATGTCCGGGAATCTACCAGATTCAGCAGTTCCAGCCGAAGAATACTATAGATAATGAATTTCAACATAGAAAACCCTATGGGGAGAAAAAGATTAAGGAGTTTGCAGGAATTGCAGAGCCATTTTTTTCAGAGGTTAAAATCGAGGGAGTCTGAAGAATGAAACTTAAAGTCAAAAGAATTAACAAAGATTCAAAGCTTCCTTTTTATGGACACAAGGGAGATGCAGGATTGGATCTATTCTCCTCGATGGATGCCGTCTTAAGGAAATATTCAGCTGCGTCTATTTCTACAGGGATCAAAATTGCTATTCCTGAAGGATTTGTGGGACTGATCTGGGACAAGAGTGGAGTTTCGTTAAAAGGTATTCATAAGCTGGCAGGAGTGATTGATTCAGGTTATAGAGGTGAGGTTAAAATTGTAATGATGAATCTAGGAGAGAAATCTTTTACGGTTGAGAAAGGAATGAAAATTGCTCAACTCCTGATCCAGCCGGTTGCTGAGGTGGAAGTCGTCGAGACAGAGGAGCTTGATGAGACTTACCGCGGTGAGAGAGGCTTTGGAAGTACCGGTAAATATTAAACCTATCAGATTAAGGGAGTAATGTTGACTAAACTTTTTTTGGATGATATAAATTCATCGAATATTATAATTTAATGCTTAAATCACTATTTATTATTTGTAGTTTGATAAAAAAAAGGGGAAAATGGATTTTAGAAAAGGTAAAAGAATTTTGAAAATTAAGAACTTTGTACTGAAGCATTTTGAGGGGTCTCTGATTACTCTCGTTTTTTTGGGAGCAATAGCCATTGCTTTTCTTGTTCATTATAAATTTTCTTTTCTCAACTTCTTTTTCCTCCCTGTTATACTCTCCGGGTATTTTCTTGGCAGAAAAAGAGCAGTATTGATAAGTATTTTTTGTATACTCTTGGTTATTCTTTATCTTCTCTTTGTACATCTGATTACTGGAAGCAATGAGGTTTTATCATTGGATGAGATAATAAATCTTATTAGTTGGGGAGGCTTCTTGATTTTAGTAGCGGCAATCATTGGAGGAGTTTCTGAACAGAGGGAAAGCAAGATTGCTAACTTGAGGAGAGCTTACATTGGAGTGACTGAGATCCTTTTTGAATATCTTGAGTGTGCTGATGAAATGAAGCCATATTCTTTAAGAGTATCTCTCCTGGCTGGAAAAATTGCTGCTACCGTAGGGCTGGATAGAAGGGAAGTAGAAAATATAAAATCAGCTGCCCTTCTTGCTGAGGCTAGAGATTTACTCTCAAATATTCATCTTTTTGAAGAAGTGACAGAATTTTTAGAAACGGG
>JGI24025J20009_10001208_pt1 | contig 19673 bp, 19 predicted proteins | sample Cruoilmetagenom3_FD_20009 | JGI IMG/M metagenome (IMG submission 20009) | reverse complement strand
ACTGTGCCTGATGAATCAGGCAACTACAAGAAGCTTCGCGAAGAATCCACAGACCCTTCACTTGGTTCAGGGTGACACAAGAAGGTTCTCATTCTGAGGAGCGGAGTGACGAAGAATCTCAGGAATACAAAGATTCAATCTCTTGCCCTATCCCCTTCTGCTCTGCCACTTCGTAAGCACGCCATGCCGTTATAACATCCTGGATAGCCAGGCCTGTCGTGTCAAACACGGTGATTTCATCCTCCGAGACCCTTCCCGGCTTAGCACCAGCTACTATCTCCCCTATCTCAGCATAAATATTTGCCCTGGTTATCATTCCCTTGCTCAGTGGCACATTTATCTCGCCACTGTGGCTAGCCTGTTCCCAATCATCTATCACAATCTTGGCCCGGCTCAGTATCCCCGCCTCAAGTTCCTCCTTCCCTGGAGCGTCAGCGCCTATAGCATTGAGGTGCATGCCCTTTGCCACCCATTCACTCTTTGTTATCGGCGTCCTGGTAGGAGTAACAGTAACCACAACGTCCGACCCTCTTACAGCCTCCTCGGCAGTAGCTACCTTCCTGGCATTCAAACCAAATTTCCGCTTTGCCATCGCAGCGAGATCCTCAGCTTTTTTCTCGATCATGTCGAATATCTTAACCGACTCGATTTTCATTACCTCTTTCAGGGCTTCCAACTGGAACACAGACTGGTATCCAGCTCCTATCACACCAAGCACCTTCGCATCCTTCCTGGCTAGATATTTGACCGCTATCCCAGAGGCAGCGGCTGTTCGCATCGCAGTGATACGCGTTCCATCCATGATGCTTATTGGTGCGCCGGTCTCCGGATCAAAAAGGACAATCGTGGCTAGCACCGTTGGCAGGCCATACTTCGATGGATTATTGGGGTGTACATTAACCAGTTTTACACCCACTTGATCCAGTTCTTCCAAATAGGCCGGCATTATCCTCAGATCACCACTAAACTTTGAGAAAAACAAGTAAGACTTAGGCGGCATCTGCACACGCTTTCGCCCTCTTTGCTCAAACGCCTTTTCCACCAACCCCAGTACATCGGACATCGGCAGCGTTTGCTCCACCTCCTTAATATTCAACAGTCTAACTTTCTTACCCATAATAGTGTCCCCTCCTTTACACTGAATCCTAAAGGCGCCAAAGCAATTGTGGGCAACTTTTCCAGTTGCCCACAATTGGGCAGCTAAAGCCCGGCCGCACAATCCGCCAAGACAGCCACTATTTCAGTCTTCCCACTTAGTCCTTTTCCAAAGAGAGAAGCACCANGAGAGCCCCCCAATGAATACGATCCACATGATAACNGCAGCAACTATTGCACCTGCATTCATTTTCCCTTCACCTCCGATTTTTCACTTGNAGCAATGGACCCTTTGGTCTTATAAGACGCAAACAGNAANCTCAAACCTAAGCTTACTAGCAGGAAAATCCAGATAAATGAACTGGCCCACCTGGGGTATCCTCCATAAGATGCCTCTATATCTGGTTTAAAGCCACCGTAAATGACCACGAAAAGCAAAGCTGCTGGCACGACAATTTTTATTATCCAATCGAACCAGACCCCAATTTTGAAATCCGAGGTCCCATTGACATACTCCCTCAGCTTGCTCACAGGAAAGACCCAGCCAACGACAATACAAGCTAGGGCACCTGTTAGCAATAGACCATAGAAACTGACTGCCCTGTCTAAAATGTCCGGCCCCCAGTAAAGGCCTCCATTCGTGGTAAATATGATTCCGATGGCAAAACTGATGATGCAGACAATCGCCACGGTCTTTGTCCTACTCCAGCCAAACTTGTCCATAAGAGGAGAAACTACTCCAGCGTAAGCCAGGAAGTATAATGAAGATAGACCCAAGAGGAACAGGCAGAGGAAGAAGATGACCCCGAAAAAGCTGTTTGCCGCCGGCAACATGGATACTGCCACCGGCCAGCTTACGAAAGCCAAGCCTACACTGGCAGCACTGACCTCCTCCACTGGAATGTTTAAGGCCCCCATGATAAAACCAACAACGCTAAATACGGCAAAACCAGCGAAGAAACTGGTGGCACAGTTTCCCAGAGATGTTATCACCGCATTGTTGTTGATGTCCCCTCTCCTGGTGATGTAACTGCCGTAAGCATACATTCCCGCCATTCCCAGTGAAAGGGTAAAGGCAATCTGGCTAAAGGCACCAAACCATACCTCGCCTTTTCCTAAGGCAGCAAAGTCTGGAGTCAGGTAATAGTTAAGCCCTTCAACCGCACCGGGCAAAGTTAACCCNCTTATCACCAGGATGATTAGAAAGGCCCAGGCGGTAATCATCACATATTGTGAAACCGGGCCTATTACTTTGATTCCTCTAAATATTACCAGGAACGTAACTATCCAGACGATGACCAAACATCCTACCAGCGCTCCCACCGGAGCACCAAGCTCGCCTGGCCCTGAGGAAAGGTGCAGCACTTTCTCAAAAAAGAATGGCGCTGCCCCCTCGGCTCCAGCCTTCCCTACACCCCAAGCCATTGTGGCTGAAGCTCCAACATACCTCAGAGCCCAGGCCATGACCACCGAATAATAGGTGATTATCCCGAAGGCACACCAGGCAGGCCACCAACCCAGCCACTCCCACTTCTTCCCCATTCCTTCAAACACGCCTGGAGCGCTGCTCTGGAAATACCGGCCCATCCCGTACTCCAGCATTAACCAGGGAATGCCCAGCACAACAAGGCCAATCATCCAGGGTATTAAGAATGCCCCACCACCGTAGGCGTAAGTGAGATAAGGGAATCGCCACAGGTTGCCCAGACCGATTGCGGAGCCCAACGCGGCAAATATGAAGTAACTCCGCTTACCCCATCTTTCTCTTTCCATTTTCTTTCACCTCCTTCTAATTTGATTTTACCGGAAGCCCCAAGCTAGAGCGGTCAGTACTCGCCTTTTTTAAGAAGTCTCGCTGTGCGCGAACTAAAGTCCCACCCAAAGTTTACCCTTGCCTTGTCCAGCTTGTCAATAGTTTTTGACAATATTTGGCAAATTTCCCAACCAGGGAAAGATGCGTTAACAAAGCCGCAGACAAATCAAATTAGGATTTCCCCATTCTTTATCACTGCCTTGCCATCAAACTTCAGTGTTGGTTTTGGAATCACAAAGTCTTGATGGAGATCGGCCGTTACCTTTCCTCCCATGTGAGAGCTATCCCCTATTGCGATATGGACTGTTTCCCTTATTTTTTCCGCCTCAAGCAGGTTATCGGGGCGTTTGGCATTTGGATTCGTGCCAATGCCCTGCTCGGCACAATTTCTGCGAGAGAGATAAGGTTCCTCATTTTTGCCACAAGCAAGCATCTCTCTGAATTCGTCGCCCACTCTACCTCCGCCGATAACTTCTGTTACTTGCCCATCTTTAAAAACAAAAGTCATCCTTTCTTCCAAGCCTGCGCACCACCCCTTTTCCACAACCAAATTTCCATTCGCTGTCCCCTCCAGAGGCACAGTGTAGACCTCGCCGGCAGGCAGGTTCCCAAAGGCACCTTTCTGTGTAAATATGCCATCATCAATCAGGCCCTTCCTCCCTTTCAGACTGTATTTTAGGTCTGTACCACCCGGGGATGTTAGCGTAACCTCGCTTGCCTGATCAACCAGTTTTGCTATCTTCACAGACTCTTCGTGTATCTTGGTGAAATCTGCCGCCATTGGGCCTCCCGGGTAGAACATCTCAGGAATAAACAGAGGCATGCTGGCAATGCGGGTGCCCGATTTAGTAGCGTTCTCTCGTGCTTCTGTGTGAGAAAGTGAGTAGCTCGTTATTGCAATGGCTACATCGGCTTCCTTCATTTTTTCTTCCACCTCTTTTCCCGGCTCTGTGCCATGTCTTCCCACAGATGGATAGACGTAAAACTCCACCTGGCAATCTGGAAATTCTTCTCCCGCTATCTCACTCACCATCTTGGCAAGAAGCGATCTTTCCATCATTTCGGCAAGTTCCTTGCTTTCCTTTTTTATCCACTCCTCTGTAGTTAGCACATCGGTAACTACAAGCAGCTTCTCGCCACTTTTGACACCCATATTCACTTTGAACATGTTTATCACGCCTTCCTCTATCTTTCCCCTCTCTACCATGTTATACACCTCCTTCGATTTTCAACTTATCAGCAAAATCCAGAGTTAAGTCATCTAGGAACTTGATGAATTCACTCTTGTCATCCATTACAGAATACTTGTTCTCGTCTATTTTCTTCCTTACTGCCACAAAGAATTCATCTGCTACACCTGCTTCTTCAAGAATCCCAATCAATTTGCTCGCCCCATCAACCAGCCTGAATGGTCCATATATCTTTGGTTCCTCAACGCAATTTCGCGCTGAGGTTACCAGAAAGGCAAGCAGGGCAAAAAATTCATCCCTCGACTTGTCTTCTGCCCCAGTGGACGACTTCACTAACTCCTCTCCTTTTTCGTGGTTTTGGTGTCTCCTCAGGATAGCCCAATGTAATCAGCAGCTCTGGGTTTATGTGCTCTGGCAGATCATATAACCTCTTTACGGCGCTTATGCCAAAAGACCGTACAACACAAGAGGCGATTCCAATGTCATATGCTGCCAGCATGATATTCTGGCTGGCCATCGAGATATCCATCAGAGACAATACATCTCTGCCGAGTTCACCACAAACCTCGTATGCTCTTTTCAAATCTCGGCAAACGATTATCATCGCTGCCGGGTTCCCAAATATCCCTGGTGAGAGAGTCTTTATCTTTTTGATATCATCGTTATTTTCTACAACGATGAATTCCCATGCCTGGGCGTTGCTTCCAGATGGAGACCAGACCGCAGCCTGCATTATTTCCTCAAGCCTCTCTTTGGGTATCTTCCTATCTGTGTATTTCCTTACGCTTCTTCTTCCTTTTATGGCATCAAAAGTCTCCACTCAAACCCCCGTGCGTCCATAAAAAAGGGTGATTTATACCACCAGTCGCGCCTTTGCCTCTGTTACTGCCTTATAGAGGTTGAAACCACTTAGCACAATTGAAAGTATACAAACTGTGAACGCTGCATACGGGATGGCCATAGAATCTACTGCGAAAAAAGGAGCTAAGAACATAGCACATCCAGTAACCCCCAATGAGAGTACCACCCAATTATGCTGCACGCATTTATTACCAATCTCTTTTATGTCCTCCGCCTCCCCAATTCGAGGGTATATCAATGCCATCCCTACCAACTGAATTACAGCTACCGCAAGGTAGATAATCCCGGTATAGACGTTTCCAGACCATGCTATGCCCGCCAGTATCAAAAGCACAATTGGGAAAATCATAACTATGCCGCTTGAAATTTTGACATATCTTTTGAATTCCATTTTATCACACTCCTCTCTTATCTATTATGTGTTCTCCCACACCCATTCCTACACCAGCTTTGTCGCACGCGATAGCAATTATGATGTAAAGCACTACCCCAATCCACAAGCAATTGAGGCACGCTATTCCCCAAGTTATGACCCAGCCACCCAGTATTGTTCCCACGATAGCTGCCACCCAACCAACCCAGTTTACTTTAGCGAATTTCATGCCAGGCTGGAACTGATATCTCTCTCTGAGACGCTCCCCTTTGTACCACCGGTATAACCAGAAGTCAGCAATTAAAACTCCACCTGCCGCAGGCAAAAACTTTCCCAGCAGTGTCAAAAATGTTTGAAAGGGCGCCATGGCTGTCCCCCAAACAGATGCAATCAAAGCCGCTATCGCTACGCCTATTGCTCCGGCACCAAGGACAATATAGTGCCTTTTGACCGGTATCCATAGATTAATAGCTAGAGAGGTGCTATAGATATTATTGTCATTTGTTGACCATTGCCCTAGAATCGCCATCAAGAATGCACCGAAGCCAGCTCCAGCAGCAAGTAATGCCCCGGCCACATTTGCCTCACCTGTCACTAAGGTCAACATAGCTGCCCCTGAAAGCATGTATACCTGCAATATCATAAGTTGAATTATCCATGCTGCAGCACCATGCCAAATCTTTGTTGCATATCGGCAAATATCAGCGGTAATTATAGCTCCAACAGCGTACATACCAACAACTTCTGTCACACCTACCCCAAAAGGAACTGGGCTTATTGGTTTTATCGCGGCAAGCCCGGCGAATCCTCCTCCCTGTTGTATACCTATCATGACTCCGAAACCTGCCAGCAGCATAAAGAAGGGCACCGCCAAATAACTGAAGAATGCCAGACCTCTAAAACCGATATAGGCGGTAATTAGCATTAGTGCCCCACCCCATATTGACGCAGCAAATACAGTGGCCCATGGTGCCGTAGGGAAAAGGGTGTGGACTATGACGCCAAACAGCCACGTCTGCACGGCAAACCAGCCGAGGGCAGGTATACCAGAAACAACCGTACCCCATACTTGCGAACCTATATTTCCAAACGCAGGTCTCAGATTTACATAGGTGGAACATCTAGAAATTCCTCCAATTGGAGCAGTCAGCCCCCCTATGAGAGACAATATTGCCGAACCTACAACGGCAACTAATACCGCATCCTTGAGATAAAACTGCGTGCCGAGTGTTGCCCCTCCCCATATCACGGCAATACAAGCCAGCACACCCGTGTAGGTATAAAACATGGTAAGAAGACTTCTCGTTTCTTTTTTGGGCACAGGTACCAGCGCGTAATCGCCGAATTTATCCTCCCACGGCCAAACTTCTGCCTTATTCATAATCTCTATACCTCCTTTTCTAATCTAATATAAACGCCCTCGTATCCTAGCTTTCCCAATATAGGCTTCCAACAATTAAACCCTTCAGGAATTCGTTTCCAAGGCTCTGGGGCAGGAATCCCGATGACTGCTATCTCCATACCTTCTTTGGTATCAGCATTAGTGAGGGGCTCGCCTTCGGTTGTCATCATGGATATCAAGTCTGGAACCATAATTATTGCTTTCCCATCCTGCCAGCCAATCATGTTCTCGTTCTTGGAGTCTATATTGAATGTCTTGCCTCTGTAATTTGCCATCCCTTCAATAGTTGTTCTGGCAAAGTCAAAACCTTCAACTGTTTTTGTCTCAATTCTCTTGATTTTACCCCTGAAAACCTCTCTTCCGCCGGCAATTCTTGTAATCTCTCTCAGCGCATCCATCCGGCTAGCTTTTGATTTCCTTATTGCTCTACCTATCTCTTCGGACTTCGAAATAGAATTCGGCACCAGGTATTTTTTAATGGTTCCCATGTTGACTATCCAAGTGGCAAATGCCGCCAGCATTCCAAACGAGACAGCGGCTGTCCTGGCTATCGTCTCCGCTGCGGTAGTATCGAGCGGATCCTTCAAGTAGGCAACTATAACATCTCCTGCCTTATTGGCAACCACCAAGGGGCTGGTAGGAATCTGGTATATAGGATAGAGCCCGGTGCTGAGCTCAGGGACTGCGCGCCCATTACCGTCTGCGTCAACAACAGGAATGCCCTTTTGGGATGCTACATAAAGCGGTGTTATGGTATTAAGACCCCCAATTTCACCTGGCATTAAATAAGCCAGGTTGATTCCTCCCACTGCAGCCATATTTTTAATTGCTTCATAGGCAAACACGGCCTCAGCCCCGAAGCCCCTTTCAATCATAACCTTTGGAGACCCTATCCCAGCCACCATTACTGCGTTGGCATTTTCTGGTAAGTCTTCAACATCAAATACTACTACCTCATTTTTTATTTGCTGGACAAGAGTTAAGCCATCATGAGGAGAGCCACCTCCACCAGCACCCAAAATTGCCGAACCCCAGACTATATCTTCCAGTTCCTCTTTTCCCAACAACCTTTTTGTCATCTATAGCCTCTCCAATATATTCCTTTCCTTTTCCGGGGGAGGCATATATGTTTTTTTGCTCTGCATCAACCCAAGGGATATTAGCGTTTCTAGATATTTTATTGCCACTGCCACCGGGTCTATTACGGGAACTTCATAGCCCTTTTTCTTCAGAGCATTTGATATGCTGTCCGCCACCCCAAGCATCCCGGTGCATCCAAAGATGATAGCATGGGCCCCATCTTCCTCTATCGCTTTTAGTGACTCGTTGGCAAGGGCGCTCACCAATTTTTCCTTATCTTCAAGGCCAAGGACAGGTATCTCCACAGATCTAACTGATGCCAGCTTGTCTCTCACTCCTAGCAGCAGGGCTAAATTCTCTTCCAGTACAATTACATTCTCCAGCACCGTTACAATAGAAAACTTATGGGCTAAATCGGCGGCATATATCATTGTTGCCCTGGCAGGCCCTACCGCAGGGATGTCAAGCCTTTCCCTGACTGCATCCAGGGCGGGGTCACCCATGCAGTCGATAAAGACCCCATCAAAGCCATCAGCTTGCGCCTTCTCTGCCACCTTGATAATTCCGGGGGCATCCAGCATTTCATCATACGCCGATTCAATTGATGCTGTGCCATATTTAATGCATTCGACATCAATTTCTGTGCCTTTGGAGGCAAACTTCTCTGCCTCTTCCCGGGTGGGATCTATAAAACCTTTCGTTGTTATTGGCACTATCACCTTAATTTTCATGCTGATTCCTCCTTTACTAGTTCTCCTACTATATTTTCACCAAAAATTCGTTTTTCAACTCCGTAATAGAGAATGAGATATAACAGAAAACTGCCTAAAACGCCCATTATGCCAGCCCAGGGCATAATTCCAAGATGCACCAGTAAACTAATAGCAATCCAGGCTACAAGACCCGCTACTCCTTTTGTTTCTATTTTTGCCTTGCTTCTTCTTTCAACCACCCAAAAATGAGCAATAAAAACGCCCGCCATAGGTGGTAACCAAGAGCCTAGGGCTCCTACAAACATTAACAACGGTGCAATTGCTCCTGATCCTACGAAGGCAATTACAACACCTAGGATCGCGGGTACCAGAGTTGCGCTTTTTCTAGTCAATCTAGGAACCTTTCCCCACTTCTCATTAAGGGCTCTTAAAACGGTAGCGAGGCCTAATCCACTGGTAAAACAATTATTATCGTTGGTCGTCCACTGAGCAAGAAATAATGCCACTGCTGCAATCACCCCAAATCCAATTCCGTATATAGAGAATATCTTCCAATAGACGACTCCATGAACGTTCGCTATAACTACCCCCCAGATAGGTATGAACGTAGAGATTACATAACCGATAACTAGAGCCCTAATCAACCCTTGCCGGGTTCTAACGAACCTGGTAACATCTGGCAACAGAGCTGAAAATCCAGCATAGAGAGCAACGCCGAGAAAGAACGCATATTCAAAAGTTGCTTCATGTGCTTCTATAGTGAGAATTGACGACAGTCCTCCGGGATAACTCTTGACTCCTAGAACCAATGCCACCACTAACACTCCTAGGTAAAAAGGCATTGCCACCCAGCTCACTATTTTAATGTATTTAATGCCATAATAAGCGGTAACCATCATTATGGCACAAAGAACCGCTGAGAATATCGCTCTATTCGTTATGAAGCCTGCGATTGCTGCTTCCTGCCAGCCAAATACATCCATAATGACTCTTCCCACACCATCTGCCTGGACTCCAATAAAAATACCAGCAATGCCAAATACGAAAAAAGCAGGGAGTATTCTCCCAAGCCGCGAATAAGGCCTACCAAAGAGGGCAGGTGTTGATAACCCCTCTTTTCGCCCAACCTCTCCCACAAAGTATCCATATGCCAAACATACCATATAACCAAGAAACAAGCCTAGAGATGCTTTCCAGGGAGTAAGTTTTAAACCTAGGTCAACCCCACCTCCCATAGCAGCAAGTGAGGCCCACATTCCTATAAATATCGCTAAAAAACTGTACCAAGAGGTTCTTTTCCCCATCGGAACCGGTTGGTATACATCTTGATCCGCATATTCCTCTACTGCCTTTTCTTTTCTATCGTTCGCCTTAGCCGTATTATTCACCTCCTACTTCAATTCTTGCTTCAATCGGTATATATCCTAACTTATACCCGTAGTGCTTAGGCCCAACAACTTCTATTCCCTTTTCTGTCCTATACTTTTCATTTCTTGCCCCGATGACGGCGACCATTTCATTCTCTTGAAGAGCTGTATTTGTAATGGGCTCTGCTGTTTCAAGTTGCACCACTTCAATAATGTCAGGGCTGGTCACATAAGGTTCCTCATCAAGCCATGATATATGGTTTTCATTCTTGAACCATATCTTGAATCTATGTCCCTTAAACTCATCTATTCCCTCTGTTATATTTGTGCCCCAATAGTATCCTTCCCTATCTTCTGTTTCTCTCCTAGATACTCTCCCCTTAAACAACAGCCATCCCTCGACAGCTTTAACTGCTGCCTCCACGGGGTCATCTCCTCTTTCTCTAGCTTTCCGTATTGCATTTCCTACATTGAGGCATCTCGTAAGTGTGCCCGGAATTACCACCTCTTTCATCTCTTTTGCTTTCATGGTGAAAAATGTCTCCCCACACAAACCCGTTGCTATGGTGCTAATCATCTTGCCTAGTCTTTCTGCGGCAGCAAGAGTTACAACATCTTTTATAATGGTGATATTTCCCCAGTCATCTACACAGGCCATCGGTGTTATTTTCTTGTTGCACATAGCCGGCATACACTGTTCAGCCTCAGGAATTGCCCTGCCTGTGTAATCCCCATCCACAGTTAACTTTCCAAGCTGCGCTGCAGTATCAAGAGGTATCGGTGTGTTTCCTCCCCCAATTTCAATGGGAACAATTACTTTGACTTCAGCTTGCAGATATTTTTCCAATTGACGAACTGCTTCAACAAGGGTTCTTTTTACTTTTCTTTCTTTGAACCCTAACCGTTCAAACATTTTCATCTTGTCAGGAGTCAAAGGCGCTATTGAGCCCATTCCAGCAGGCGCTGTTGTCCAATCCTCATCATCAATCTCTTGTACATCAACCCACTGAATTTTCTTACCTGATCTGAAAGTTTCCAGTAAGAGTGATAAGCCCTCTTGCGGGTTCCCTCCTCCACCAGTCCCAAAAAACGCGCAGCCTCTTACAAAATCTTTTATCTCCTCCTCATTCTTCAATGTCTTATTAGGCATTTTACTCTCTTCCTTCACAAATTCTTCTACCGGCTTATATTCCTCACCCTATTGGTACATATCTGCCTTTATATCCGATACTTTCGAGGACATGCGTAAATACCTTGAAGCCTTCAGGTATCGCCCACTTTTCATGAGCTTTCTTCCCTATCACTGCTACATCCATTCCTTCCTCTACATCTGCATTTGTAAGAGCTTCTCCGTCTGTTCTCAACCAACAGATAGAGTCGGGCACCGTTACAAGGGGCTTATCCTTTCTCCATGCCATCATATTTTCGTTCTTGTAGTCTACAATAATGTCTCCTACGAAAACCCTGCCGTAATCAAAGCCTGCCTTAACCTCTTCTGTCTTCTTGGCAATCTTCCCCCTGGCAAGTAAAGTGCCATCCATGGCTTTTATCGCCGCTTCGACTATATCTCTGCCAGACGATTTCGCTTCTCTTATGCTTTTTCCTACCTTCTCTGCTATCGACAGTGTGCCCGGTATCACCGCCTCTTTAAGTTGTTTCCCTGTCATTAGATGACAAACTAACCCGGCAGTCATGCCAAATACCGTCGTTACCGCCCTGCCCAGCTCTTCCCCCATGTAGGCATCAGTTACGTATAGAATAGCAGAATTCCCTTTTGAATCTGCCAGCGAAAGTGGGGAAATAGGAATGCCATGGATATAAAACATAGTCATTTCCAGTTCTGGTATCGCTCTCCCAGCACCATCACCGTCTATGACTGGCAAACCTTTAACAGCTCCGGCATGTAGTGGAGTTACAGAATTGAAACCGCCTGTCTCGATCGGAACCACATAGTCTATTTTCTTGCCGGTTCCCTCCTCCAATCTTTCCAGAGCAGGTACTTCTTCTCCCCTCCACCCTTCTTTAAGCAGGACAACAGGCGAACCCATACCAGCTACAACAGCTACATTACTGTTATCTGATACATCCTCTGGTTCAACTAATGTAACCTCCCTTATGTCTTCTAAAATTCCCAATGCAGGTTTTACAGAACCACCTCCGCCTGCCCCAAGTAGCGTTGCACCTTTTATTATGTCTTCTATTTCCTGTTTGTGTAATACTCTCTTCATTGCTTCCCTCCTTAAAATCTTCTGTACTTTGCTACGCCTACTCCCTCTACAGCAACGCACCCCTTTTTGGCTGGTAAGACAAGTAGTTTTGACATACTAACCTTTTATTTACTGAAAGCTATCACCTCCTTTCAAACAATAAGTCAATGAAAGATGGTTCTCCCCAGTTAAATCAAGACAACTTGCAACATGTTAATACCTTACTAGAAGCTGTAACATAAAAGAATGAGGGCTTTCTTTTTGAAAAGTCTCGCTGTTCCCCGACTAAAGTCCCGGCCAAAGTTTAGCCCTGCGCTCTTAGCTTGTCAATAGTTTTTGGCGGCAATGTTGCTGTCAAGCGAATATGTCACCCTAATTGTCAAGCGAATTTGTCACCCCTATCTATCGACATACATTTTAAAACGTCCGCGCCAGGGGTGGTCTGGCCCAGGTTTCCATGGAGCTTTTGGCTGTGAAGGTTTCTTTGCAGCAGTGACAATTTTGGCCTCGGCAGACTCGCTGCCACCCGGCATAGCCCGTTTTAAATTTCTTGCTCTAAGCAATGGAGCCTCTGGTGGTGCTGGCCTGGTAGCAAGGCATTGCCCCTTGTGGTATACCGCCAGGCTACCATCCATCCTCTCCTGCACCTGTACTTTAGCCTTAGCATAGCTTAGCCTGCCATTGGTGGGTATTATCTGGATCCTGTGCCCTCCGAACCGCACCACATTATCCAGACCTACAGTGCGTTGATACTTGAAACAGAATACCTCATCAGGGTTAAATCCTTCAGGAGGCTTGCAATAAGCCAGGCCAGCTTCTTTAGCGGGAACGGCAAACCTTTGGTTAAATCGGGGCAGAAAGTCCAAAAGTACTCGGTTAGCCTCCTGTATTGTCCTGGCACCCGCTATGCGGAGCTCGCTTTCCAGCCTATCCTGGAAGGTCCCCCATAGCCTCTCAATCCTACCCCTTGCCTGTGGGGAGCGTGATGTGATGGAAATGATGCCCAACTCCTCCATTATTCTACCAAACTGCGTTGGTTCCCTTCTTCCCATAAGCTGCTCCTCCAGTGATTCTGCCTCTCTCTTGGAGCGTTCAAATATGCCATGCCCATCATGATACAAAGCCTGGGGTATACCATGGCTTTCTACAATTTGGCGTAGCAAGAGGATATATCCCTGGGCATCCTCCTGGTCCCTGAATAGACCATAGGGGACTTTACCTGTAGCATCATCTATAGCTCCTACAAGGGTTAGATAAGACCCTCTCCCCTCCAACCAATCATCACGACTGCCATCAATCTGCAGTAGCATTCCTTCCCTGGGATAGCGCTCCCTTCGACTGCGATGTTTCGGTGCTCTCCTCTTCCTTGGGCTTCTTATCCCGGCACCAAGAAGAATAAGCCGCACCGAGGAACGGGAAAGATTAATGCCTTCCCTCTCAGCCAGAAGCTCGGTAAAGTGCTGAGTGTTACAGCCAGCATAGGTAGATCGTGCCAGCTCCACTACCCGCTCCTTCAGCCCCCCATCCAGGGCGTTGCCAGGCTTTCTTCCTCGATTGCCATGTGCTAATGCTTGGGCACCCTCCTTTCTGTATGCCGCTAAAAGCCTTCTCACATGGCGCATGGAGAGAGTCAACACCTCAGCTGCTTCCCACCCCTTCATCCTCCCCGCCTCAACCTGATTCAATACCACTAACCTCTTCTGCTCCTTCCTGTTCAATGTCACCTTCTCCTTCATGGTGACATTTTCCCTTAACAGTTAGATGGTGACAAAATCGTATAACACTGACACAGTTTTTGGCGGCAAATCAGAGTTTGTATCCTATATTCTACCCTTGTCCCTCATACCTTTCATCACCCTCTCCTTAGCCAGCCTCTCCGCAGCTTCACGAGGATAGATCTTTTCCTTATAAGCCAGGTCCAGAACAGCTTTTACATTCTCACGAATTTTCCTTTTTATTGTTTGGAAAGACTCCTCTAATGTGCCCTTTCTCAATTCGACCGCTCCAGCAATCACACCGCCAGCATTGGCGATGAAATCAGGCACAACAAGGATGCCTTTATCGCCAAGGTACTTCTCCGCGTCTCTTGTCGCTGGAATATTAGCTGCCTCTACCACCATTTTCGCTCTCACGCCGCTAACATTCTCCTTAGTAATAACATCGGGCCTTGCCCCTGGAACCAAGATGTCCACATCCAGCTTGAACAGCTCTGAGCCGCTCAACCTCTGCCCGTCCTTATACTGTCTATTCCATAGCTTGCTTACCTTGCCAGTTTCTGGCTCGACGGTCACTAGAACATCACAATCCAAGCCTTTGGGATCATAGATGGCTCCATTTATATCGGACACCGCCACTACCTTTACGCCTTTAGCTACCAGAGAACGGAAGCACGCCTGCCCCACAGCTCCAAAACCCTCAATGGCAGCAGTAGCCTCCTCTAGCTCCAAATTGACATACCCAGCTGCCACCTCGCCCGCTTCTGCCACCCCGTAACCCGTTACGCCACTTTCATCCAGAGGAATTCCTCCAAGTTCCCGATGTAAGCCTATGGCGCGACCAATCTCATCAAGGATTACAGCCATACAGTGTTCGTTCGTGCCCATATCTGGCCCAGGAAAGTAATCGGTGTTAGGACGCAAGAATTTGGCGTAAGCCCTGATGATCTCATCCTTGTTCGAAGCTTCAGGATCGCCTATGATTCCCCCTTTACCGCCGCCATAGGGAATGCCAGCAGCGGAGTTCTTGAACGTCATGGCTCTAGCCAGGCGAAAGATTTCCTCAGTGGTCAGGTCAGGGGTCATTCTTATGCCGCCGATAGCAGGACCTAAGGCGGTATTGTCCACCACCAAGATCCCCCGAAGATTGAGCTTCGGGTCGTAAAAATGCAACACTTTCTCCGGACCTAATTCATCAGCATATCCAAAAATCTCTTTTTCAGCTCCCATTCATAACCTCCTTTGTTTCTCCTCTATGGGCCTCCCTGGCAAAATCAATCCCTCATATCAAACCTCCTCGTAACGCGGCTGAAAATAAAAAAGGCTGGGAGCTTTCCCAGCTTTTCCTTACTATTAAGTTTATTGCGCAACATCATTTTCTCCCTCCAAGCGGGAAGGAGAGCCGTTCGGCCCACTAACACCGCCCTTAAGATTAAAGGAAAATGCCAAATTTGTCAAAACATATTGACAGATTCCGTACCCTACATGTAGAATTGCCTCCGATATAAGGTAGCAAGGTTGAGTAGCATATGACATCTTACATAGCCTTCCAAGATAATTTGCTTAGCCTCATTATTATTTTGCGCCCACAGAGGGCGCTTGGGAGGCTATTGGAGCAGATCATGTAGAAGCCAACAGACTAGAAAGAAAATTAGAACAATCCTCCCAAGCGGGAGGATTTTTTATTGGAAAAACTCAAGGGGGTGACGAATGTAAACAAAGCACTTCTTAGGCGAACCATATTTAGACAAAAGGAGGAGACTATGCCACCGTATGCTTTTTTCAAAGAACAATTCATGCCTTTGAGTGAGGCAAAAGTTGGAATCCTGACTCAGGCCCTCCACTATGGCACCGCCACCTTTGGGGGCATTCGTGGTAACTGGGACAGTGAGGAGGAAAGATTTTGCCTGTTTCGAATCCAGGACCATTATAAACGCCTGCTTGATGCTTGTCGCATTCTAAGGATCAGGCTTCCCTATTCCGTTGACGATATGTGCCACTTGTCCACAGAACTTCTGGTGGAAAGCGGCTACCAAGAGGACGTATACATCCGCCCGCTGGCCTATAAAAGTTCTCAAGCCATAGGAGTTCGCCTTCATGATCTGGATGATGATTTCCTTGTCATAGTGACCACACTTCCTGCTTATCTTGGTGGGAAAGGTGTTCGCTGCTGCACTTCGTCATGGCGTCGTGTGGACGACACTATGATTCCAGCACGAGGCAAGATTTGCGGCGCTTACGTAAACAGCGCTCTAGCTAAGACTGATGCCCACGAAAATGGGTTCGACGAAGCAATATTGCTGACTTATGACGGGCATGTCTCTGAAGGCACCGGCGAAAATATCTTCCTTGCCATCAATGGGAAGCTAGTCACACCTCCCTCTTCCGACAACATCCTCATTGGTATTACCAGAGATACAGTAATAAAACTAGCCAAGAATGAGCTGGACATAGACACCATAGAGAGAAGCGTCGACCGGAGCGAACTCTATCTGGCGGAAGAGTGTTTCTTCACTGGCACCGCCACCAACATAGCGCAGGTCGTGGAGATAGACCATCGCACAATAGGCAACGGCGAGACAGGCGAGATAACTGCAAAGCTACAACAGCTTTTTGCTGAAGTGGCGCTGGGGAGAAACCCTCACTATTCTCATTGGTATACTCTGGTTTCTCCCGCTCGGGTAGAGGCGTAGTGTTCCAAGCTCACTCAGGGAGGTTTACCCTCAGAGCCTTGAGCAAATAGAGAACACGGCAACTTTGCTCCAAAACGGTGGTGTAGTAATAAGCCTCCTCTAGTAGCTGGCCGACAGCAAAACTTCCATGGCCTTTCACCACTACTACTCTATCTTGTCTCAGTGCCTCAGCTATCTCTTCTCCAAGCTCACCAGGCTTGGCCATTATTTCTTTGCCTACGATTAGCACCCTTGGCAGGACGAACCGCCCTTCCATATCACAAGGCATAATGGTGTCTTCCGTAAAGGATAAAGCAATGGCATAAGGTGGATGAGCGTGAACTATAGCTAATGCCGAGCTGTTTTTATAGATGCAGCGGTGAACTGCCAACTCGCTCGAAGCGAAAGGCGTAGCCCGATTGTTCCTAGCAATTCCGGTTTCTACTAAGTCCCCTTGTTTAAGAGAACCCAACCGGCTACCGCGATGTGTAATCACCAAACCCTCTCCTTGCCTCACGCTAAGGTTACCACTATGCGAGGAAACAAGCTGTTGTTCAAAGAGGACACGTCCCACCATCTGAAATTGAGCCAGCATTACAGTTGTCCCAAAAACTACGGCTGACCTTGTAATAAGCTACCGCTGAAATTGCTTCTCGTCTTCCTGGCTATGTTCAGAACCCTGGCTCGCTGCAGCCAGGCTGTTCAACTTCCTCATCAATCGCGACTTGAGCCGCGCACCTTTATTTTTATGAAAAACCCCCTTGCTCACCGCTTTGTCTATGCTGCTTATAGCTGTTGCCGCCTCCTGCTGAGCTAACTCCAAATCTCCGCTACCAATAAGTCTCCTGGCTTTGCTCATATGACCCTTGGTCCTACTTTGTACGGAGCGATTTCGCATTCGTTTGCCCTCCGCCGTTCGGGCTGCCTTAGTGACCGATTTGCTAGCTGGCACTTGTATCTCCTTTCCTTACTACATTTATCACATTCCACAGTGAGTGAATCTTGGCTATTAATCTACTTAACTGAGCCGTGCTGTTTATTTCTAAAGCAATGTACAGCGAGGTAACACTATCATCGTGGTGAGCAGTATCAATGTCAGTGATATTCACCCCCTCCTCAGCTATGACTGCACCAATGTCCCGAACTAGACCGACTCTATCCCCGGCATCCACCTGGATAGACACCGGGTAAACCTGCTCTACATCCCCCCAATCCACAGCCACCAGTCGCTCCTTTTCCATCTCATTAATAATATTAGGGCAATCTTTACGGTGCACGGTAACGCCACGGCCCTGCGTAATATAACCAATAATCTCATCTCCTGGCAAGGGGTGACAACAATTGGCTATGCGAGTAAACAAGTCACCGACGCCCAGTACCTTAATGCTTGCGGAACTAGACTTGCGAGGAACTGAAATTTCCACTGCCTCACTAGGCAGCTCCAAATTTGTGCTTAATTTAAGCGCCATCTGCGAAAGGCTGATGCTACCACGCCCAAGGGCAGCAAAAAAATCATCTACATTGGCGTAGCCGAACTGAGAAGCTAGTTTATCGGCACTGGGTAGATTGATGCCCAAACGGTTAAGCTCCTTGTCCAAAAGCTGCTTCCCCCTCTCTATACTCGGGCTTCGCTCTTGCTTGTTGAACCATTGCCGAACCTTATTCCGACCATGAGACGTTTTGATATAGCCCAGCTCAGGACGAAGCCAGTCTAGACTGGGGCCTCTTTCTCCCTTTGCAGCAACAATTTCTACCACATCCCCATTATTCAGGGCATAGTTCAACGGCACCAGCCTCCCATTTACCTTTGCTCCGATACAGCGATAACCAAGGTCCGTATGAATTCGGAAGGCAAAATCTAAAGGAGTGGCCCCCTTGGGCAAATCTTTTATCTCTCCTTTAGGAGTATAGACAAACACTTGGTCGGTGAAGACATCTGTCTTCAGCGACTCCACGAACTCTTCATCATTAAGCTCCCCCCGTCGCTCGCCAAGGTCTTGCAGCCAAGCTACCTTATCATCAAACGACACGTCCGGCTTCCCGCCTTCTTTATAGCACCAGTGGGCAGCTACCCCATATTCAGCGACTTGGTGCATATCGTGGGTCCGAATTTGTATTTCCAGTGGGGTTGTCCCTTGACACATAACTGTGCTATGTAACGATTGATAGCCATTATCTTTGGGATTAGCAATAAAATCATTGAAGTCTTCAATTATGGGATGCCAACAATTATGAATCACCCCTAACGCCTTATAACAATCAGAAACTGAATTCACTAACACACGTAAGGCGAAAAGGTCGTGAATATCGCCAAAATCCTTGCCCTGCTCAGCATACTTCTTTGTCTTCTGATAGATGCTGTAAATATGCTTTGGCCGCCCAAAAACCTTAGCTTCCACGCCAGCCTTGCCTAATTCCCGGCTTATCACTTGAGTAACCTCGGTTATGAAACCTTCCCGCTCTGCCCGCTTTACGGATATCAAGCGAGAAAGCCGGTGATATTGCCGCGGCTCTAAGTAACGGAAGGCCAAATCCTCCAGTTGCCACTTCACGCTCCACAAGCCTAATCGGTGAGCCAGCGGAGCATATACCTCCAAAGTTTCCCGAGCAATGGCATGACGCTTGCCCCGAGGCAAAGCAGCCAGAGTGAGCATATTATGCAATCTGTCAGCCAACTTGATGAGCACTACCCTCAAGTCCTCCGCCGTAGCCACCAGCATCTTGCGTAAGTTCTCTGCTTCAAATTTGGAGGCGACTCCCCGTTCTTCGGTTCGGCGCGTCAGCTTGTTAAGTTTAGTAACCCCGTCAACCAGTCGAGCTACCTCAGATCCAAAGTTAGCCTCAATTTCATTCAGCGAGATGCCACAGTCCTCAGGTACATCATGCAGCAAGGCGGCAATCAAAGTATCAGCGTCAAGCTGAAGGTCAGCTAAAGCCATAGCTGTATGCAACGGATGCTCTAGATAAGGTTCTCCCGATTTGCGAAGTTGCCCCTCATGGGCCTTTGAGGCAAATTCATAAGCTGATTCGATCAGATTCACCCTATCATTAGGTAAATACTCAGCAGCCTTGGTCACAAGCGAACTGATATCCATATCACTGGTTGCATAATAACGCAGGAGGCAAATCAAAGCAAATTCAATAGCACAATATAAACATCCTGCTCACTCGATCAAAGTGATTAC
>JGI24025J20009_10001207_pt1 | contig 19695 bp, 15 predicted proteins | sample Cruoilmetagenom3_FD_20009 | JGI IMG/M metagenome (IMG submission 20009) | reverse complement strand
GCCATCGTGACCTGTTTGGGCTGAAAAAAGGCCCATTTGCGGCGCCGGATCAGGACCTTGGAATAATCTATCGCATCGCCGAAAATGGAGCGAGCGAGTTTGACCTCACTCTCGCTCAGCGGGCGCTCCCCACCGATGGGGCAGGTAAGCGCCGCGCTTCCGCTCAACCCTCGTCAGCCTCTTCCTCGACAGCTTCACGCGGGTCCTCGCCAGCGGGATAGGCGGTGACGGGGAAACTGCATTTGTCGCCGCCCACGAAGGTGAGCGTCACCTCCGTCTCACCGCCCGGCTCGGTGCCTTCACCCATGCCGAACGCCATCACATGCTTACCGCCCGGTTCGAACTCCAGCGTCTCTCCGGCCATCACTGGTTGGGTAAACAGCTCTTGCATGTCGACCTCACCGCTCCACTCGGCGGTTTCGTGCAACATCGCACTTTCTGCACCCAGCACTGTGGCGGTGCGGATTGACACCTGCGCATCGGTTTCGTTGGCGATAGTGAAATAAACTGCAGCAGGGTTGCCAGTTACGGCAGGCAGTGCCAGCCAACCGCTTGTAACGCTGATACCCGGCGCGCAATCGCCAGCAGCTTCTTCCACCGGCGCTTCTGCTTCATCAGCACAGGCTGCAAGGCTCATCACCAACCCGGCGCTCGCCAAGGCACCCAAAACACGCATCGACTTCATAATCTTCCCCTCTTGGACAATGGCAATTTTCTAGTCGCTGGCGTCCCTTGTGCCAAGCAAAAGCGCACCTATATCCGCCTTCGTAACACAGCTTTTTAGAGCTGCCGAGTGGCTTTGCCGAATTGGCGGGAAGCCGATAGCGCAGCGTCCAACGTATGAAAGAGATGGGGAATTATGAGTAAGATTATCGGGATCGACTTGGGTACCACGAACAGCTGCGTGTCCGTGATGGAAGGCGGAAAGCCCAAGGTTATTGAAAATTCAGAAGGTGCGCGCACGACGCCGTCGATCGTCGCCTTTACCAAGGATGGTGAACGCCTTATCGGCCAGCCCGCAAAGCGTCAGGCCGTCACCAATCCGGACAACACGCTGTTCGCGATCAAGCGACTTATCGGCCGCCCGTTCAACGATCCGACCACCAAGAAGGACATGGGCCTCGTTCCCTATGACATCGTCAAGGGCAAGAACGGCGATGCTTGGGTCGAAGCAGGCGGCGAAGAATATTCGCCCAGCCAGATTTCTGCCTTCATCCTGCAAAAGATGAAGGAAACCGCCGAGAGCTATCTTGGCGAAACCGTAACCAAGGCGGTCATCACCGTTCCCGCATACTTCAACGATGCACAGCGTCAGGCGACCAAGGACGCCGGACAGATCGCTGGCCTTGAAGTTGAGCGCATTATCAACGAGCCGACAGCGGCAGCGCTCGCCTATGGCATGGATAAGGAAGACGGGAAGACCATCGCCGTTTATGACCTTGGCGGCGGTACTTTCGACGTCTCCGTCCTCGAAATTGGTGACGGCGTGTTTGAGGTGAAGTCGACCAATGGTGACACCTTCCTGGGCGGCGAAGACTTCGACAACGAAATCGTCGAATATCTGGCCGACCAGTTCAACAAGAAGGAAAACATGGACCTGCGGACCGACAAGCTCGCTCTGCAGCGCCTCAAGGAAGCTGCCGAGAAGGCCAAGATTGAGCTGTCCAGCTCGCAGACCACCGAAGTGAACCTGCCGTTCATCACGGCGCGCATGGAAGGTGGATCTTCCACCCCACTGCACCTCGTCGAAACGATCAGCCGTTCGGATTTGGAAAAGCTGGTCGGCAAGCTGGTCGATCGCACGCTTGAGCCGTGCAAGAAGGCACTGGAAGATGCTGGTGTGTCCAAGGACCAGATCGACGAAGTCATTCTGGTTGGCGGCATGACTCGTATGCCCCGCGTGCGCGAAGTGGTTGAAAAATTCTTCGGCTCCAAGCCGCACACCGGCGTGAACCCTGATGAAGTTGTGGCCATGGGTGCTGCGATTCAGGCAGGCGTGTTGCAGGGTGACGTCAAGGATGTGCTGCTGCTCGACGTGACCCCGCTGTCACTCGGTATCGAAACGCTCGGCGGTGTTTTCACCCGCATGATCGACCGCAACACAACGATCCCGACCAAGAAGACGCAGGTCTATTCAACCGCTGAGGACAATCAGAACGCGGTGACTATCCGCGTTTTCCAGGGCGAGCGTGAAATGGCGGCGGACAACAAGGTGCTCGGCCAATTCGACCTTGTCGGCATTCCGCCCGCGCCGCGCGGTGTTCCGCAGGTTGAAGTCACCTTCGATATCGACGCCAACGGCATCGTAAACGTGTCTGCCAAGGATAAGGGCACGGGCAAGGAACAGCAGATCCGCATTCAGGCATCTGGTGGCCTCAACGAATCCGACATCGAACAGATGGTTCAGGATGCGGAAAAGTTCGCCGAAGAAGACAAGAAGCGCCGTGAAAGCGCCGAAGTCCGCAACAATCTCGACAGTCTGGTCCACGCGACTGAAAAGCAGCTGGAAGAGAATGGCGACAAGATCGATGACGGCCTGAAGGGCGAAATCGAAACGGCCGTTGCCGAAGCGAAGACTGCGCTGGAAGGCGAAGACGTCGAAGCAATGAAGGAAAAGAGCCAGAAGCTCACCGATGTTGCCATGAAGATGGGCCAGCAGATCTACGAACAGGATCAGGCCTCTGCCGATGCCGGTGCCGCAGATGCGGCAGCCAGCGACGATGCTTCCAAACCTTCCGAGGAAGAGGAAGTGGTCGAGGCCGAGTTCACCGAAGTCGACGACGAGAACAAGGGCTAAACAGCCTGATGAGAACTGTAACCGCCACCGACGCCCAGCGCGCCGGTGGCGGTCCGGTTTTGGGGATTCCGAATGTCTACTGGTGAAGTCGATTTCTATGAGTTGCTGGGCGTTGCCCGCGATGCCGACGCAGCAGCGCTGAAATCATCCTACCGCAAACAGGCGATGAAATATCACCCGGACCGCAATCCGGGCGACGCTGAAGCTGAATCGCAATTCAAAATGATCAGCGCTGCTTACGAAGTGCTCAAAGACCCGCAAAAGCGCGCGGCCTATGATCGCTATGGCCATGCCGCTTTCCAAAACGGCGGACCGGGCGCTGGCGGTCAGGACTTCAGCGATCTTGGCGACATCTTCGAAACGATCTTCGGCAGCGCTTTCGGCGGCGGTGGTGGTGGTGGTGGTGGGCGCGCGCGTCCACGGCGCGGTGCGGATTTGCGCTATGACATGCAGGTCACGCTGGACGATGCCTTCCATGGCAAGACCACGCAGGTCGAAGTGGAAGTCTCGACCGCTTGCAACACCTGCACCGGAACCGGCGCAGAGCCGGGCACATCGCGGCGTCGCTGCGAGCTATGTCACGGCGCAGGAAAAGTCCGCGCCAAGCAAGGCTTTTTCGTCATCGAGCGGCCGTGTCCCAATTGCCATGGCGCTGGCGAAGTTCTGGAAGCTCCGTGCGGTGATTGCCGGGGCGAGGGCAGAGTCGACACCTTGCAGACACTCGAAGTGGAAATTCCCGCAGGTGTCGACAATGGCACGCGCATCCGCATGTCTGGCCGGGGCGAGGCAGGTCCGCGCGGCGCGCCCGCAGGCGACCTTTACATCTTCGTCCATGTGAAACCGCATGACGTGTTCGAACGCGAAGGTTCTGCGCTGTTCACGCAGGTGCCGATCAGCTTCACCAGCGCTGCGCTGGGCGACACGATCGATATTCCCGGCCTTGATGGCGCAACTCACTCCATAGANATTCCCGCTGGCATTCAGTCGGGCAAGCAGCTGCGCAAGCGCGGCGCAGGGATGCCTGTTCTGCAAGGGCGCGGGCGGGGTGATCTGGTGGTTGAAGTGATGGTCGAAACTCCGACCAAGCTCTCTTCTCGCCAGAAAGAAATCCTGTGTGAATTCCGCGAAACGGAAACTGGTGAGGAATGCCCGGAAAGTCGCGGCTTCCTGAACAAGATCAAGGATGTTTTCGGAGCGTGATTGTCGTGACGGCTCGGTCTTAAGGCCTTGCTGTCAGCTTTGATCTGGAGAACCGAGTTTCGCGATAATTTCCTCGCGCAGGCTCTCTACCAATCCAGCATTACAAAGGCCGCGCTCATCTTCCTCATCGCAGATGGCAAGGAAGGCGTCGCGCTTGAACGCGATGCAGGCACTATTGTTGAAACCGCTCGGAACGGTTGAGCAGATCAAATCGATCATCCGTTCCGCCCCGTGCAGGCGGCCCCACATGTAGTCATTCTCACGGTAGAAACGGCTAAAAAAGGCTCCAAAATTGTAGAATTCGGTGCCGCGCAGAGTTTCTGCCGTTCCGCCTTCACGCAAGGTGCGCGCATCATCTGGACTGATGCGGTCGACCTTTACCGGATCAAATTCGGTCAGGCCTTCATTGCGCAAGAGAGGCAGCGTCGCGACGTCATAGAACGGGAAGCCGAGATAAGTCAGCAGCACCTTGCGGCGCAAATCCTTGGGCATCTCCTCCATCGCTTCGGTGATGATTTTCTCCGCACCGATATCGGTTTCGCGCAAGGTTCGCCGCTCTGCCAACGCATCGAGAAATGCCTCAGGGTCTTCGGCAGCATTGGCCGCGATTTCGGGGAAATCCGGGCCGAGCGTTATCGGATCCTCGCGCATCGAATACAGTGAAGACGCCCGGTAGACCTGCTCCCGCGCTGCCTCCAACCCTTCGTCCGAAATATCCGGGTCAGCATCCCACTCACGCGACAATCTGCGCGCCAAGAGGCGCAAACGGCGAATGCGGAAGACCAGATCATGATCGCGCAGGAATGAAATTGCCGCGGGGCTGGCCCCGCCACCCGGCGCGCTCAGGCGGTCGAGGCCGCGCTTCTCGATCGATTGCCGTAAAGCAGCCGTAATCACATTCAGATCGACCCGTTTCGCATCAGGCGCTGCAGAGTGGGCCAATTCCGCAAGCCGATCGACAATGCCCGTTAGCTTTGCCTGCGCGTAGGATTGGAAGGCATAGCCTGCCCGCTCCGCCGCCACCTGCTGAGCCCGTGCGCGCCAGGCCGCAAGCCGTTTGGGGGTGGGGCGATCAAAGAACAGAGTGCGGCCGAACAGCTTCTCAACCACGCCTTCCACCTCAGGCCGCAGTGCGCTCACGATATTGCGCAATTTGTGCGCTTCACGTGTCTGCGCTTCCAGAGTTTCGAGATTGTCGCGTATCGGCTGCTCACGCGGGATAGTTGAGAGTGAGCCCAAGATAGCGGAGAAAAAACCGACCGGGCGCAGTTCTTCGCCGCTTTTCGAAGCCCGGCGGCGCGGGCTGGGATCGACATAGACAAATCGCCGATCAACCTCGCGCTGCGCAGGGCGTGCATTGAGCCCGGCCATCGCGCCGGCGAATGGCGCGTTGACTAGCACCGATCCATCTATCAGCGCGACGTGGTCGATTGTGTCACGTTCAAAATTGGTTGGCATGATGCGGCGGAGGAAGGCGTCGCGGCCTGTCCAATCATCGGGTGCGAGATCATCGATTTCGCTCACACTCAGCGGTGGGAAGGCTCCCGGGAAGCTGGCAGTGGCGCGCGCGGCAAGCGTGAGTTCGCACAGATGAGCAAGGGTTTGTCCGCCTTCCTTCGGCGTGTGAACGCGGAAATCGATGGGCATGCGATGTTCGGTTTCTTCGACCAGCGGCGGGCTGTTCAGCTTCAGGACTTCACGGTGGCCGCGATAATCGGTCGCCGTTACCAGCAAGTCGAGCGGATGGCCCGGCGGCAACAGCGGATCGTCCACCTCCTCGGCTGCCATCGCGCGTAAGGCATCATAGAGGAGATTGGTGAAGCCGGGGCCGGAAAAAGGTGGTTCGAACCATCTCCCACGCACAAGGTTGGACAGCTTGCGGCGCACCTCGGCCCGCGTTTCCACCGCCACACTTTCGCTCACCGCATTGCCGGGGCGATTGCTGAGATACCACACGAGCGGCCGCATAAAGGGCTTGGCGGCGATGTCTGACCACGGACGCGCCTCTTCCGCTACCAGCTTTTCAACATCGGCATTCTCGAGCCACATCTCGGTTAGCGGCTCAAGATCCTGCCCCGAATAGATCGCCTGAGCGAGAAATACCGCGTTAATCCCACCCGCGCTGGCACCAGTGATGATGTCGGGCAACATCCGGAGTCGCAGATTATATGCAGACTCGATGTGGTAGAGCAGCTTTTCATAAACGCCCTCCACACCCTTTTGCGGAACGACATTGGCACTGTGATAGGCGCGGCTCGCCCGGGCGAGTTTCCAGATTTCCTTGGTAACGCCGTGCATGTAGACCGACAGGCTGACGCCGCCGTAGCAGACAAGCGCGATCCTGAGTTCTTTCTGCCGCATCGCAGTCTGATTGGCAGATGGCGGCGCAAATGCCTAGGGGGCAATACAAGCTATCCTCTGCCGAAAACGCGGCTTGTGTTCTATTTCTGTTCCAGCTACCTCGAAACCTATGGCAAAGCCCAAAAGACGCTATATCTGCTCCGAATGCGGCGGTGTCTCGACCCGCTGGCAGGGCCAATGCCCCGATTGCAGCGAGTGGAACACGCTGGTCGAGGAAGCACCGGAAACGAAGTTCACCGCCAAGCATGATTTGTCGAGCGGGGGGCGCGCGATCGCTTTCGAATCGCTCGATTCTCCCACCAAGCCGCTCGAAAGGCGCAGCACTGGTCTCGCCGAGTTTGACCGCGCATTGGGCGGAGGGTTGGTGCCGGGATGCGCGATCCTGATGGGCGGAGAGCCGGGGATCGGCAAATCCACTCTGCTCCTCCAAGCCGCCGCCGCCATCGCCAAGACAGACGGCGATGTTGTTTATGTCAGCGGGGAAGAGGCGACCGGACAGGTGCGGATGCGCGCCAAGCGGCTGGGCCTCGCCGATGCTCCCATCAAACTTGCTGCGGCCACGTCAGTACGCGACATTCTCACCACATTGGGGAAGGGCGGTGCACCCGACATGCTGGTGGTCGATTCGATCCAGACCATGCATTCCGACATGATCGAAGGCGCGCCCGGCACGGTCAGTCAGGTGCGCGCCAGTGCCTTTGAATTGATCCGCTATGCCAAGGACACAGGCACCTGTCTGGTGCTGGTCGGCCATGTCACCAAAGACGGCAATATCGCGGGACCGCGCGTGCTTGAACATATGGTCGATACCGTGATGAGTTTCGAAGGTGAGCGTAGCCACCAGTATCGCATCCTGCGCAGCCTCAAGAACCGCTTCGGAGCCGTGGATGAGATTGGCGTGTTCGCGATGGAAGGGCAGGGGCTGGAGGAGGTCTCCAACCCATCCTCGCTGTTCCTATCGGGCCGTGACGAACCGATTGCGGGCAGCGCGGTATTCCCCGCCATCGAAGGNACGCGCCCTGTGCTGGTNGAAATTCAGGCACTGATCGTTCGGTTGCAATCGGGCGCGACACCGCGCCGCGCGGTGGTCGGCTGGGACAGTGGAAGGCTCGCGATGTTGTTGGCTGTGCTCGAATCGCGCTGCGGACTGAGCTTTTCGACGGCAGAGGTCTATCTCAATGTCGCGGGCGGATATCGCCTGTCCGATCCTGCGGCAGATCTGGCGGTGGCTGCCGCATTGATTTCCGCACTGGCTGACAAGCCGCTGGCCGCCGACACAATCTGGCTGGGTGAAGTCTCACTTTCTGGCGAAGTGCGTCCGGTCGCCCACTCGGCCCTGCGCCTGCGCGAAGCGGCCAAGCTAGGCTTTTCGCACGCCTGCGGTCCAGTCGATGGCGGGCAGGAGGTGAAGAAGCTGGGCTATACAGACATTGGCGGAGTGGCGTCACTCGTTGACCGCGTGATGGCCACCGCATAAACTCTGCCCCATGACGGCTTTTGATCTGATTGTGCTTCTGCTTATCGGAGTAGGAGCGATTGGCGGATTTTTGCGCGGATTCGTGCAGGAAGTGCTTTCGCTTGCTGCATGGATTTTGGCCATCTTCGCGATCCACTATCTCCACACCGATCTGACAGCGGCAATTCTGGAATTCATGGGTTCGCCGATCACGGCGGGCATTTTCGCCTTCGCGCTGCTTTTGCTGATCCCTTATACCGCAATGAAACTCATCGCACGCGTTGCGGGGCGCAGTGCCCGCGAGTCGATCCTCGGGCCGATTGACCGTGTGCTCGGCTTTGGTTTTGGCGCACTAAAAGGCGTCATCATCGTGATTGTCGCATTCTCCTTGCTGGTGCTCGGCTATGATTCGGTGTGGGGAGCCAAAGGACGTCCTCCATGGATTGCCGAAGCGCGCACCTATCAACTCGTGGACGCGGGTTCGCGGGCCATGGTGCAGATCATTGCAGAACGTCGCGCTCGGATTGTGGATGAAGAGGACGAGGGCGCGTTGGACTTGTGAGCGCGCAAAGTCTTTACACTCCCGCAATGCTTGCCGCAGCGGTGGAGCTGGCGAATTACCCCATGCTGGAAGAACACGCCTTCCACGGCACAGCACGTTCGGCCAGCTGCGGGTCTTCGCTTGAGATGGATCTGGCGCTCGATCCGAAGGGGCGCCTGTCACAGGTCGGACTAACGGTGCGTGCATGTGCCGTTGGCCAAGCTTCTGCCGCAATCTTCGCCCGCCATGCAGTGGGTCGGTCGATCGACGATCTCACCGGCATTCACGACGGGCTGATTGACTGGCTGAGCGGCGAAGCGCCCGCACCCGATTGGCCCGGTCTGGACCTGATCGCCCCTGCACGTAATTACCGCGGGCGACATGGTGCAATGCTGTTGCCGTGGAAGGCCGCAATTGCAGCTCTTTCCACAGTGCCTGCTTCGGGCTAGTCCCCAACGCTGCAAACCAAGGGGGAGCGCATGGCGGAAGCTACCGCAGAAGAAGTTCTTGAACCGAGCGCGAAGGAAATTCGCCTCGTCATCGCTGCGAGCAGCGCTGGTACGGTTTTCGAATGGTATGATTTCTTCATCTACGGAACGCTGGCCTACATCCTGAAGGATGCGTTTTACGACGTCGACAATGACACGCTTGGCTTGTTGCTGGTGTGGTCCACCTTCGCCGTTGGTTTTGCCTTCCGCCCGATTGGCGCAATCCTGTTCGGCTATTTGGGCGACAAATTGGGCCGAAAATACACCTTTCTTGTGACGGTCACTTTGATGGGCATCGCGACTGCCGGGGTCGGCCTGATCCCAACGGTCGCGACCATCGGTATTGCCGCACCCATCATTGTCATTGGCCTGCGCATTATTCAGGGATTGGCTCTTGGCGGAGAATATGGTGGCGCCGCGATCTACGTGGCTGAACATGCTCCACCCGAAAAGCGCGGGTTTTACACCAGCTTTATTCAGGCCAGCGTCGTGGGCGGCTTTGCACTCAGCATTATCGTAGTGCTCGCCTGCCGCGCCTTGATCCCGGCTGATGACTTCGCTGCGTGGGGCTGGCGCATACCCTTCCTGCTCTCGATCATCCTGCTGGGCATCTCGCTGTGGATGCGGCTGAAGCTGTCGGAAAGTCCAGTGTTCCGCGCCATGAAGGCGGAAGGCAAAATGGCCGCCAACCCCTTTGTCGAGAGCTTCACCTATCCCGGTAACAAGAAGCGCATTTTCATCGCGCTGTTCGGCGTGTCGGGTGTGCTCACCACCGTTTGGTACACGGCATTTTTCTCCAGCCTGTCTTTCCTTCGCGGGCCAATGCGTTTGGAAGAAGGGTTGGTAGAAATGATCCTGCTCACCGCCGGTGCTCTGTCGATGGCGTTCTACATTCTTGTGGGCAAATGGTCTGACCGGATCGGCCGCCGCCGCCCGATCATCATTGGTGCGCTTGGCGCGTTGGCGCTGCTATTCCCGATCTTCTGGAGCATGGGATCGCTGGCAAACCCGGAATTGGCTCAGGCAGCACAGGATAATCCGGTTGTTGTGAGCGGGCAGCAATGCTCGACCGATCCATTTGCGGACCTGTTTGACCGGGAACAAAGCGATTGCGGTAAAATCCTCGAAACACTGACCGCAAGCGGTGTCGCCTACGCAGTGAATGAGAACGAGACGCTAGGCGTGGCTGTGGGCGAACAAGATATCGCGCTGGGCTCTGATTGGCTTGACAGCGGTGACGGGCGCAGGGATGGCTTGCAAGCAGCATTGTCCGAAAATGGCTTCGATTTTGAGCGGCGCACGCCGCCCTTTGCCAACATATTGGGCATTATCGGCCTGTTGCTGGTTCTGGGCATGTTGTCCGCACTCACCTACGGCTCTGTGGCCGCTTTGTTGACGGAGATGTTCCCTCCGCAGATTCGCTATAGCTCTATGTCCATCCCCTATCACATCGGTGCCGGTTATCTCGGCGGCTTCCTGCCACTGATCTCCAGCATCATCGTGGCGCGTTCTGGGGATGTCTATGCGGGGCTGTGGTATACTTGGGTGGTCGTTGCATTCGGCGTCATTATTGCCTGGTGGGGGCTGAAGGGCGGTCCCCCTGAAGATTTCAGCGATGACCATTCCTGACGAGCCACCACGTAGCCTGCGCCTGCGTATCGACCGCGCTGCGCTGACGGCAAACTGGCGCGCGCTGGATCGCTTGTCTGGCAATGCCATCGCAGGGGCAGCGGTAAAGGCCGATGCTTATGGTTTAGGCGTCGATGTTGCAGTGCCAACATTGCGTGATGCCGGAGCCCGGCACTTTTTCCTTGCGCACTGGAGTGAAGTCCCGCCTGTGCTCGAGCATGTCGAGGGTAGCGCGGTTTGCGTCCTGTTCGGTACGCGCAACGCAGACGAGGCCGCCTTCGCACGCGCAACGGGCGTCATTCCAGTCATCAACTCGCTAAATCAGGCGCAATTATGGAACGAGAGTGGCGGCGGCACCTGCCATCTGATGGTGGACAGCGGGATCAACCGACTTGGCCTTGCACTCTCGGAACTGGCCGACCCAGCTGTTCAGGCGCTGGACGTCGACATTCTCATGTCGCATCTCGCTTCTGCTGAAGACGACACTCCGCAAAATGCCCAGCAACTTGGCGTGTTTCAGGAGGCCGTTGCGCAAGTAGGAGCGCGGCGTCTTAGCCTCGCCAACTCGGCAGGTATAATGCTCGGTCATGACTATCATTTCGACATGACCCGGCCCGGCATCGCTTTGTTTGGCGGCATTCCTCATCCCGATCTGGCCAATCACATTGCGCAGGTAGCCTATCCGCGAGCAGCGGTGATCCAGACCCGAGATATCTCACCCGGCGATGCAGTGGGTTACAACGCTACATGGGTTGCCGAGCACCCGACACGGGTCGCAATTGTCTCCATCGGTTATGCTGACGGATTCCTCCGGATGATGGGCAAGGGCAGTGCGCTGCAACATGAGGAGCACACCCTGCCAGTTCTTGGCCGTGTTTCGATGGACATGATTGCCGTCGATGTCGGGAACAGCGGCGTGAAAGACGGCGATTTCCTTGATTTGCCGGGAGATTTGGGCAAAATTTCGCGGCGAAGCGGCCTCTCGCAATATGAAATCCTGACAATCCTTGGCGATCGTTTCGACCGAGAGTGACACAGCTGCGATACCGCAATTGCAAACTACGTGCTGCAAGTGCTAAGTTACGAATAAGCAACCAAGGGATTTCCCATGGCCGATAAGGCTGACGCAAAATCTGGCACCGTAATTATCAAAAAATACGCCAACAGGCGGCTCTACAACACGCGTTCTTCAAGCTACATCACGCTCGATGATCTGGCCGCCATGGTGCGCGAGGACATCAACTTTCAGGTGTTGGATGCCAAGACCGGGAACGACATTACCCATTCCATCCTGACTCAGATCATCATGGAAGAAGAAGCCAATGGTGAGCAGATGTTGCCTGTTAGCTTCTTACGCCAACTGATTGGAATGTATGGTAATTCCATGCAGGCNATGATGCCACCCTATCTCGAAGCGGCGATGGCCAATTTTGAGACCAACCAGTCCAAATTGCAGGACGCGTTCAAGTCGAGCGTGGGGAAAGACACACTTACCCGGATGGCCGAGACCAACATGGCCATGTTCCAGGCGGCTGCGCAGGCATTCATGCCCGGCGCTGGTGAGCAACCCGAGCCCGCAGCGCCGACGCCCACCTCTGATGAGGGCCGCGAAGACATCGAGTCGCTGCGTTCGCAAATGGCAGAGATGAAGCGCAAGCTGGACAAGCTCGGCGAATAAACCCGCCACGCACCGCATTTTCGTGCGATTTTCCAAAGTAGACCTCTCGACTCGGCGCATCGCTCGCGTCATTGGAGCAACTTGCCTTTTGTCCTAGTCGGGAAAGTCACTGCATGTCCGCCATTCGCCACGCCCTTTCCATCAAACGCGAAGATGACTTCGCCAAATGGTATCAGGAGGTCATTTCCGCTGCCGACATGGCCGAGGAGTCGGGCGTGCGCGGATGTATGGTCATCAAACCGTGGGGATTTGGCATCTGGGAACGGATGCAACGTCTGCTGGATGACCGGATCAAGGCGGCAGGCGTGCAAAACGCCTATTTTCCGCTCTTCATACCACTCGCCAATTTCGAGCGCGAAGCTGCGCATGTCGAAGGCTTTGCGAAGGAAATGGCGGTTGTCACCCATCACCGGCTGATTGCCGATGGTGACGGGGGCCTTATTCCCGATCCCGAAGCGAAGCTGGAAGAGCCGCTGGTGGTCCGCCCGACATCGGAAACCATAATCGGCGATGCGATGAGCCGCTGGGTGCAGAGCTGGCGCGACTTGCCGCTCAAGCTCAACCAGTGGGCCAATGTCGTGCGCTGGGAAATGCGTACTCGCATGTTCCTGCGCACCAGTGAATTCCTCTGGCAGGAAGGCCATACGGCCCACGCGGATGAGGCAGAGGCGCGGGTCGAAACCATGCGCGCGCTAGAGATGTATCGCGCCTTCGCCGAAGAAGATGCCGCCATCCCGGTGATCGCAGGTGAAAAGCCGGAGAACGAACGCTTCCCCGGCGCGCGCGAGACATGGTCGATCGAAGCGATGATGCAGGATGGCAAGGCGCTGCAGGCGGGCACCAGTCACTATCTTGGCACCAGCTTCGCCGAAGCTGCCAACATCCGTTATCAGAACCGCGAGGGCGGGCAGGAGCTGTGCCACACAGTAAGCTGGGGAATGTCCACCCGCATGGTCGGCGGGTTAATCATGACGCATGGCGATGATGACGGGCTGCGCGTGCCGCCTGCTCTTGCGCCGTTCCAAATCGTTATTCTGCCGATGCTGCGCGGCAAGCCGGAAGATGCGGCGCTGCTCGACTATTGCGAGGGATTGCACGCCGGTCTGGCGGGGCAATCTGCGCTGGGCGAACCATTGCGCGTCCTGCTCGATACGCGTCCGGGCAAGGCGGCTGGCAAACGCTGGGATTGGGTGCGCAAGGGCGCGCCGATCATCCTTGAGGTCGGCTCGCGCGATATGGAAAACGGCGTCGTCAGCATGTTGCGCCGTGATGCGTTGTGGAATGCAGAAACCGGCAAGCCCGCTTTCCAGAACCCGGCGCGCGAGACTGCTATTGATACAATTTCTTCGATCCTGTCGGACATGCAGAGCGGCTTATTCGCCGAGGCTCGCGAACGGCGCGACGCCAACATCACGCGCGAGATCGACAATATGGAGGGGCTCGCAGAGTTCTTCGGCGAAGATCGCCGCTATCCCGGTTGGGCCGAGGTGCAATGGTCGAAACCGACCGGAGAAGGTCTGAAAGCGGTTGAGGAGCAGCTGAAAGCGCTCAAACTCACCTTCCGCAATGTGCCGATGAATACACCGCCCGCCGATGGCACATGTATCTTCACCGGCGCTCCCGCAGTCGAGAGGATTTACGTCGCGCGGGCTTATTGAGCAGCGATTGGAGCGGGACAGAATATGATCGAGGCCATCAAGTACAATCTTTCGCACCTGACGGATTTCTCTGGTCGGGACGCAAGGCCAACTTTCTGGTGGTATGCGCTGTTTCTGCTCATAGCGCAGTGGGTCATTGGCTTCCTCGCGGCAATACCGATGGTCGTTTCGAGTGCTGGTTCGGCAATTGACACTGTGCAGTCCGGCGCTGATCCCGAGCAGGTGCAGGTGGAAATGATGAGCGGCATGGCCGATGCCATGGGAACGCAGATTTATATTTCAGCGGTGATCTCGGTGATCGTCATGCTCATGTTCGTCGCATCATTTGTGCGGAGGCTCCACGATGGGGGTTGTCCCGGACTTCTCGCGATCATTCCAATTGCGCTGCAAGTGATCGCGATCGGAGACAGCATTGCAGTGGTCGGCGAAATACAGGAATTGCTGACGACCGCAGCTGTAAACGCGAACAACCCCGCTGAGATGCAACAATTGGAGGCCGACCTGACCTTCAGGTGGTCCAACATGGCAGGCTGGCTCGCGATACTGGTGGTGGCTGGTTTTGGCGTCATGAAGTCGCAGCATGGACCCAATCGTTATGGCGAGGAACCGGCTTCGATNGCGTAAAAAGGCTACTTGCCAAACGCGCGCCACCGCGCGAGACAAGTTCCATGCGTTATCTCCTTCCAATTGCGGCATTTGTCGCCGCACCCGCCGCTGCTCAATCTTCTGATCCGGCTGAACCAGTTTCGGTCGAACGGCTGCAAAATGATGTCGAGACCATGGTCGGCTTCGGCACGCGCCACACGCTGTCCACCTATGACGATCCCGAACGCGGTATTGGCGCGGCTCTCGATTGGGGCAGGGCGGAGTTCGACGCAGCCAGCGCGGCGTGTGGTGGCTGTCTCGAAACGCGATTTGTCGAGGATATGCGCAGCGGACGGCGGATTCCCGAACCGGTGCTGATCCGCAATGCTGTGGCAATCCANTGGGGCAGCGAGCGGCCAAATGAGGTCGTTATCATACAGGGCCATATCGACAGTCGCGGCNCTGATGTCATGGATGCCGAAGTCGAAGCTCCCGGCGCGAATGACAATGCCAGCGGCAGCGCACTGGTGCTGGAAGCTGCGCGAGTGCTCAGCCAGCGGCAATATCCCACCACCATCATCTACGCGCTTCTCTCAGGCGAGGAGCAAGGGCTGTATGGCGGCAATGTGCTGGCCGATTACGTGACCGAACAGGGTTGGACGGTGAAGGCCGTACTCAACAATGATGTTGTCGGCGGATCATGCGGATCGGATGGCGTGTGCGATGCCGCGCATCTGCGGGTGTTCTCCGAAGGCGTGCGCGCCGATGCTGACGACCCGACCCGCGCCCGTATGCGCAGCCGGGGCGGGGCCAACGATTCCCCCAGCCGCAATCTCTCGCGCTGGCTGGACGCCCTCGCCGCTGAGCATGCCGGCGGCCTCGACGTTCGCCAGACCTGGCGCAGCGACCGCATGGGGCGGGGCGGGGACCACCTGCCGTTCCTTGATCGCGGTTACCCGGCCATCCGCATGTCTGTCGCGATCGAGGATTACGAACACCAGCATCAGGACCTGCGCGTCGAAGACGGCGTGACCTATGGCGACACGGCGAATGAGATGGATTTTCCGTATCTGGCGCAAGTGACGCGCTTCAACGTGCGCGCAGCTGACGTGCTGGCGCGTGCGCCGATGCCGCCGGTTGTGACGGCGCAGGGGGCGGTTCGAACTTCAACATTGTTGGAGTGGACCAACGCACCAGGCGCTGCTGATTATCGCATCTATCGTCGGCGCACCGATCAGCCTTATTGGGATATCAATCCTGTGCTTGAGGCCTCCGCTGAGGGACAGCCTCGCGACGAATATTCATTGTCCGCCACAACAGCCATAACGGGCGATCAACCCATGGTCATCGCGAATGCAGAGGGTTTTTCAGCAGAAATGGCCGCCATGCGCGGCGACAACTGGATTTTCGGCGTCAGTTCCGTTTCAGCAGACGGCATCGAAAGCCCCATCTCCAGCGCTGTCCCCGGCGGGGGTTTCTACCCACTACCGGTCGAGGACGCCGACTGATCCTCGTCATTGCGAGCGCAGCGAAGCCATCCAGTCCTGCGCTTTCTGGATTGCCGCGTCGCTTCGCTGCTCGCAATGACGAAGTGATGGAATAGCTCGACTTCAAGAGGCAGCAACCCATATAGCGGGTCATGCAAAAACGACCCAATACAAGTAAGTTTCAGGGCCTTCCCAGCAAGGACCAGATTCTGGAGTTCATCAAGAACACCGATGGCCCCGCCGGCAAGCGCGAAATCTCCAAGCACTTCCGCCTTAAGGGGCAGGAAAAAATCGCGCTCAAGGCGCGGCTCAAAGATATGGCCGAAGAAGGCCTGATTGACGGGAAGAAGAGCGCGTTTCACCGCATGGGCGGCCTGCCCAAGGTGACCGTGCTGCGCATTGTAGAGATTGACGAAGGCGAGCCCATCGCCATTCCCGAAAGCTGGCAACCCGATGACGCGAGCGCCCCACCGCGCCTGCGCGTAATCGAGCGCAAGAAGCAACCCGCGCTGCGCAAGGGCGACCGCATCCTTGCTCGCACCGAAGAGGCCGGGCGCGGCTGGATCGCGCATCCGATGAAGAAACTGCCATCGCAGGATGGCGCAATGCTGGGCGTGATCGAGATCGACAAAGGCGGGCAGGCATGGCTCGCACCGGTCGACAAAAAGATCCGCACGTCAACCAAGGTCAGCGATAAGGGCGGGGCGGAAGCGGGCCAATTGGTGTTGGCAGAGCCTGCCGGACGTGGCCGCAATGCCAGCGCCAAAGTTACCGAAGTGCTTGGCGATCCGCTTGCACCGCGTAGCTACAGCCTGATTGCGATTCACAAGTTCGGCATCCCGCACACATTCCCGCAGGAGGTGCTGGACGAAGCCGAGCTGGCCGCGAAGCTGCCGCTGCACGAGGACAAGCGCGAAGACCTTCGCAACCTGCCCATCGTCGCCATCGACCCGGCAGATGCGCGTGACCATGATGACGCCATCTGGGCCGAGCCAGACGGTAAGGGCGGCTACAAGGCGCTCGTCGCGATTGCCGATGTGTCCTATTACGTCCGCCCCGGCAGCAAATTGGACCGCGAGGCGCGCAAGCGTGGCAATTCGGTCTATTTCCCTGACCGCGTTGTGCCGATGCTGCCTGAAGTGCTGTCGGCCGATGTCTGCTCCTTGCGAGAGGGTGAAGACCGGGCGGCTATGGCCTGCCACCTTTCCATTGATGACAAGGGGCGAGTCAAGGATTGGCGCTTCACACGCGCGGTCGTGCGCATCGCGGAAACGGTGCCTTACGAAGTCGCGCAGCAGCGGATTGTAGATGAGGCAGCAGGCGAGAACCTGCAACATCTGTGGGGCGCGTGGAAACTGCTCGCCAGCGCGCGTGATGACCGTGACCCGCTCGATCTCGATCTGCCCGAACGCCGCGTCGTGCTGAACGAGCAAGGCCAGATCGAGGAAATCGCTGTGCGCGAGCGGCTCGATGCGCACCGCGTGGTCGAAGATTTCATGATCGCGGCCAACGTCGCGGCAGCCAAGGCGCTGGAAAGCAAGGTCCAGCCCATCGTCTACCGCATTCACGAGCAGCCAACGCGCGAGAAGCTGATCGCGCTACGCGAATATTTTGATGCCATTGGAAAAAATCTGGCGCTGGGACAGGTCATCACGCCGGGATTGTTCAACCGAATGCTTAAGGATATCGGTGATCCTGCTGAAAAGGCTCTGATTATGGAGGCCGTTCTGCGCAGCCAGACGCAGGCCTATTACGGACCGCAAAACGCAGGCCACTTCGGACTGGCGCTTGGCTCCTACGCGCATTTCACCTCGCCGATTCGTCGCTATGCCGATTTGCTGGTGCACCGCGCGCTAGTCGATGGATTCGGGCTGGAACTGCCTGCACCCAAGGGCCGCATTCCCGATACCAGCGGTCTCGCCGACCGCGACCGCGAGGATCTGGGCAAGATCACCGATGCCATCAGCGTAACCGAACGCCGCGCGATGGAAGCGGAGCGCGATACCGTGGATCGCTACGTCGCTGCATGGCTGTCAGGCCGCGTGGGCGAGGTCTTCCCCACGCGTATCACCGGCGTTCAAAGCTTCGGGTTCTTTGCCACTATCGTTGGGCTGGGCGGAGATGGTTTGGTGCCTATCTCTACGCTAGGCCGCGAATATTTCCGCTATGACGAAGGCGCACGCGCGCTAATCGGGGAAGACAGCGGCACCACCTATGCCACGGGTGACACGCTCGAATTGCGACTGGGCGAGGCCAATCCGCTCACCGGCGCGCTGAAGTTTGAACTGCCCGAAGGTGGTGGAAGTCAGCGCGTGGAACCGCGCGGGGATCGGCCCGCTCCCAAGAAGGGTCGCCCCAAGCACAAGGGGCCGCGCCGTGACAAACAGGGCAAGCATCAGGTCGGCCAGCGCGGGCGACCGGGCAATATCCGCCATCAGGGGCGCAAGAAGAAATAACGGCGCGCCGCCCGCTTCAGCTCAAGCGGTCAATTTCCTCAGGCGAGAGACCGCCGGGAATGATGAATAGCGGACAGCTCAAATTGCCCACATGTGTCGAAAAATGCGAGACCAGAGGGCCGGGAGCACCTTCAGAGGCTGAACCCAGCACCAGCGCGGCAACTTCGGGATGCTCTTTCAGATAGTCGGACACCACCGATTTGCTGTCACCCACCCGCACCGCAATCTGCGGCATCTTGCCGCTTTCATAGGCCAGTTCGCCCGCTGCGGAATTGGCCAGCACCTCGGCCCGGTCGCGTGCTTCCTCTTCAATAGTCGCCTGCACCCCGCCAAAGGCGCTGAACGCCTGTTTTGGAACCAATGCCAGCAGATGCACCATCCCGCCGGTCTTGGCCGCTCGGCGCGAGGCGAAGCGCAGCGCCACATGGGCCTCTTCGGTTTCGTCCACGATAACCAGATAAACGCGCATTCGTATTTCCCTATCCCAAGACTTGGGTATCTCGCGAAATCGCGTCATAGGCAAGAAGCCTTGCTCCAAGAGCGCAAATTGGCCAATGAACAGCTAGAAAATCCTTAGCAGAAAAGGGAGCCTGCTTACCCCATGCCGATTGCCATCAAGATGCCCGCCCTTTCTCCTACGATGGAGGAGGGAACCCTCGCCAAATGGCTCGTGAAAGTCGGGGACAGTGTTTCCGCCGGCGACATCATGGCCGAGATCGAGACCGATAAGGCGACGATGGAATTTGAAGCGGTGGATGAAGGCGTGATCGCGCATATCCAGGTGGACGAAGGGTCAGAAGGTGTTGCGGTCGGCACGGTGATCGCGACACTCGCGGAAGAGGGCGAGGATGTGGGCAGTGTTGCCCCAGCTGGCGGTGGCGAAGCGGCTCCTGCACCTGCCCCGGCCCCCACGGAAGAGACGCCCGCACCGGCGGCTTCGCCTGCTCCCGCTGCAACGCCCGCTCCAGCGCCCGCAAGTTCAGGCGACCGCATTGTCGCATCACCACTCGCCAAGCGCATTGCCGAGCAGAAGGGCGTTGATCTGTCGGGCGTGACAGGGTCCGGTCCGAATGGCCGCATCGTTAAGGCCGATGTCGATGGCGCGAAGCCGGGTGCTGCGGCACCTGCGCCATCCGCAGCCGCCGCCCCCACGCCTGCTCGCTCCGCACCCGCAGAAGCACAGGACTTCGGCATTCCGCACGAGGTCGAGAAGCTTTCCGGTATGCGCAAAACAATCGCGCGCCGCCTTACCGAGAGCAAGCAGACCGTTCCGCATATCTACCTCACGGTCGATATCCGCCTCGACGCGCTGCTCAAACTGCGCAGCGAACTCAATGCCGCGCTCGAACCGCAGGGCGT
>JGI24025J20009_10001205_pt1 | contig 19706 bp, 16 predicted proteins | sample Cruoilmetagenom3_FD_20009 | JGI IMG/M metagenome (IMG submission 20009) | reverse complement strand
GGGAAATCTTCAAGTCCGGTTCTGTGAGGGGGCTCATAGTAACCTCGGGGCTATTACCCCAAACAAGAGGTGTGCTATGAGCTCTACTCGACAGTTTTAAGATCGTTCCAATCTTCGCTGGGTTTTCTGATGCCTCTGCGTTCTCCGCGTGCTCTGCGGTAAAATTTAAGGATATAGTGATTTCACTGGATTTTCCGATTGTGTCCTCGCAAACTTTTCACAAAAGTTTGATGGCTTCGCAAATGCTCCGCATTCAAAAACTGATCCCCTCCCGGAGGGCAGTTTTTACTCGATTTTTTGTGAAAAAATCGGTGAAAAGATCGGTCACGACAGCCTGACATTCCCCTGCGTCGGCTCGTAGAGTTCGCCCTGCGTCTTGAGTCTCCCTATCATATCCTCGACATGTTCCCTATCAAACCCTTGCTCCTCCGCCATTGCACAGATATCGTCTTTCGGAGCCATGCCACCGTGCTCTGCCGCAATATCGCGTATGATGCCGCGCAGTATCTTGAACTTATCACGCTGGCTCTTGCTGACACCGGTGGTTATGATGTCGGCATCGAACATGCCGGTCTCGGCATCGAACGCAACCTGCCGCAGGCAGCTCTCGACGACCCGGATCACACGTTTTGCATCATCGATCGTGACCACCTCGGAAAGCCGCATCCTTGCGCTCGCCTCGCATAACCGCACCAGCGCCTCAAGCTGCCTTGCTGTTACGGGCACAGGCGAATCCCGATCCTCGCCCTGCCTCCGAAGCCCGAGATAGAACTCGATCAGGCGATCCATCGCGTCACCGTCCATGATCGGATAGACCCCCCTCTTCGCATAAGCAACGTACTTCCTGAGCAGATCAGGCATGATCTCCGGCTTTATAATCGTCATCGCACCCTCGACATCCGAGTGCGTGACGCCGCTACCTGAGACGTTGGTCCGGTGAGCATGAAGTTCGCCTGCATGGTGCGCACCAAGAATGTGGGCTGCGATAGCCGAATCCCTGCCGATATCGGGTTCATCCTTGAGCACGAAGATCAGGTCGAATCTGGAGAGGAGCGCAGGCGCCATCTTGATCTGCTGCGCGATTCCTTCGTACGGATCGAACCGTCCGTATTTTGGATTCGCAGCACCGAGAAGGGCGCATCTCGACTTCAGGGTCGCCATGATGCCTGCTTTCGCGATACTTACTGTGTTATGGAGGATCAGCCCGTTGCTCACGAACGTGTGGTCCGGCTCAACCGTGACGTCATAAACCCAGTCGAAACCATCGTTTCTGACCATTGATACCGATTTGACCGTCGTAAACCGGATGTCGGAGTTGACGATCCTTTTTATGTCTTTGATCGTATTCTCTGATGCTCCGATCTTCGCTTTCGCTATATATTTGATCTGTTCCAACATGCGGGACGCGTTCTTTGTTGACGGGTTCCTTTCGATATACGTCACCATCGAATCTGAAAGATCCATCCGCCCGGCGATCAGATGGATGGGGATCCGGTATTTCTTTCGCATTTCCCTCGGATTCGCCATCTCATCGATGTTGTGTGGCTGGAGGTCAAACAGGTATGATTCGACCTTGTTTAAGTATTTCAGAGCGACTTTTCTGTGAATCCCATTATTGTTCGCGATGATCTTGTCGAAATAACCGTTATCCAACCGATAATCCTTCAACAGTTTTTTTATCAGGATTGCGATATCGACGGGAACGGTATCGCGGTCATTCAGTTTATTATGGCTTCTCACTACAAACTGATTGATCCTTTCATGTCTTTTGTCATGCGTTCCGATAATATCATAGAATCTCTTCTGACTATCCTGCCCTGAGATCACCACTTTATATGCGCTTTTCACCCGTTCTTCCTTGTTTGACCTGTATTCAGCCGATTTAGCGATGTAGGAATAGATACCCAGGCAGAGCAATAGATCAGAATAATCGTTTGCCAGACCGATCAAATTCGTTGTATACCCAAACCGCTCGGAATCGTAAAAACCATCACCTCGAAACGCACCGATTAAGAATTCTACCCTAACATCGTCGTATGATGCAAATATCTGACCAGGAATTCGCTTTTCATGCGATTTAACAGTTACTCCCTCGAAATTCAGTTTCATGAATTCGTACAGCGGAATTGATGCGCATCTGACCGTGTACAAATCCTTTGTGGCGGTTTTTCTTGCACTATGCGGCTGATGCTGGATATATGTCGCGGTATCAAAGGTTCCCCGGATCAGATCATCCGCATCGTTTATGATATCAAGATCGGTGTTCGAGATCATGACCTCAGCAGCACCGTTCTTCTCTGAATAATAGACGTGCCCCTCGCTCACGATATAGCCAAGCAGTCTACCAAGATCGGGGTCAAGACGTGTCGGGAACGATATCTCCTTGTAACGGCGACCCTGCGCACGTTGACGCGAATCCGGGATTTGCAATGAGGCCTCGGAACTGACGAGCGGATACTTATTTGGAATCGGAGCAAACGCCCCCGCCTCAAGCTCATCTGCCAGCACGGTTGTTATCTCGCCGTTTTTCACGACATAAACAGGGTGTTCCGGTGTGACGGTGATGCTCCTTCCGTTCGAATACGTGATCTGTATGAAGTGGTCGGGTGCCTTATGCCGGCTGACACGGTTGATTAGTGTCTGGCATATATTATTATCCGGATTAAGTGCCAATATCCCTGTGCCGTCAAGATCGCGGTTACCGTCGAAGGGTAAAATCTCACAATCGACCCCGTATACGGTCTTATCCTGGTTATCTTCGATCAGCGCATCAACAAACTCCCCAATCTTGACTTTCCGCCCGTCTGAAAACATAATATCGGTGGAGGGGTGGTAGGATTGCTGCTCCATTGCTTCATGAATCGCGCTCCTGTCCTCCGGACGCATCTTATCCATCTCGTCGATCGCTGCGATCCCCTGATCGGCAAGCACGAGTGCGCCAGCCTCAAGCGTCCACCTGCCATCGCCGAACTCGTCGCGGACGGCGGCCGCTGTGTTGTGCGTGAGCATCGAATTTGCAACAAAGTTATGTGTGCCTGATATGGTCAGGTCATACACATGATCATAACCATGGTCGCGTATCTCTTCGGTCGACTTGACCTTATCGAAGAAAACGTCCCCTGTTGATAACTGCAGCAGGGAATCAAGTTCGGCTTTCATCTCCGGTTCTTTTGCCACAGCATCGGATATCGATTCACGAATCGCATCGGCAGTATTGCGATCAAGTTTTTGGATGAGATCGGAAAACCGCATCAGCACGCGGTACGGGACCGCAAGATCCCTTGATGTACGGTAGAAATATTCAGATGACGTGGTTTGGGGTATGTTAAGTGCCTGCGCCAGTTGTGGATTGGTCGTGTTCTTGTGGAGCAGTTCTCTGACTGACTCACGGAGATCACGGGGAAGCAGGATCCTCGTTCCCTGCCAGTCGTTTGCTTCGACCTGTTCCTTGATGCATAACAGGAGTGATTGCAGGTGCTGCGGCGTTGGTATGTAGACCCCCCGCTCGGCAGCCATCCCGCCACTGCCACGGGTGGTGCTGTTGTCCTTATCGGAATAGATCGTTGCCGGTAAACCGAAATGCTGCCGGATGGCTTTGAGCCGGGATCCCACGTATGGAACCCGATCCACATTCGTGCTGCGAGACCCAGGTTTGTATGATTTTAATATCTTCACCAGATTACCGTGTTTTAGAGGGTGCTCAAAATCGATCCGGTCATGGTATCGTGTTAGATTTTCCCTGCCATAGATCGTCACCACATATATGTCGCTGGATGTGGTTATGGTCTTGACATCACCATCCACCATGAATGATGATGTGGCTCCATCGCGTGGTGGCGGCACGCGAATCCGTCCGATGATCCCGAATTTGAGCAGTGCGAGTGAAACCCCTTCTGCGAGTTGTTTGCTTGCTGTGTACAGTTGCAGGCTCGATGAACCGCTTCGCCGTGCAGTGCAAGACCCATCGGTATCAAAGAGTCCGCGTAAGTATGCGGCGATCAGGTTGTTTGGTAGATTCAGCACCACGTCAGGAATGGAGATTTTGGACGATTTCGGAGATGCAGGGACGCCAAGCGTCTGAAGAATCTCTGCGATGATCTTTGATCCGAACCTGATATCAGGCGGGCGGACGTTACTGCCATCACTTCTTGAATAGTCTACGCCAAAGAGTTTTGTGATTATCGATGTGTATCTTTCGAGGAGATGAACATCCGAGTTACTGAACCGTATTTGAGATCCGCCATATCCTGCCGCATGTTTCGCTTTGCTTATACTACCGTCGCCCGCGATGAGGCCTGCGAAGTACATAAAATCCTCGCCCAGAGTGACAGGCAGCGTTATCCTGTGACCGTGCTGTTGTGAGAACCAGCAGCAACTCTGCGCGACCTCATCAAATTCGATTCCAACCTGTTCGGCGAGTCGTATGAGCGTTCTGAGGTCAGGATTGCCGCGTGCATCTTCGTTGACCCAGTTATAGTACAGACTATCTTCTGAGACTCCAAGAGAAGATGCAGCATCCCTGATGGTGTCATATTTCTTCTTCAGTCGCGACACTATTCTGGCGGTTAATCCGGATGCACCTGAAACGGTGCAGTTGCTTTCAAATAGTTCGATGGCGTACGGGACTTTACTATTCTCTGGCAGAAGACGCGGTGTTGCAAGATATTGCTGATCGGTCAGGTCTGCGGATCTGACCCACTCGATGCCGCGATCAGTCATTACAGGAAGCGGTGTGGCTGGTGTCACGGTTATCGATCTGCCGCTCTCTGTTTCGATGCGCACCATGGTGTCAGGTGCGCGAATTCGCCATACCGCAACGAGTGGGTTCTCTGTGATGGTGTGATTGGAATCTACCGTTGACAGGGAGACACTATTACAGTCACTTTTCCAGATTCCATCTTCTACCTGGACTGGATTTTGCATACGCGCCTCCACAAATTCTCCGATTCTGAAAAACCCATCTGAGGTCTGTATCCGTGTATCAGGCGAAACACACAAGCCTGCTGCCGAACTGCTGCGGCCACTCGTGTATATCCCGCGGGGCGCAAGTTTCCTGATGTACCTGAGGAGTTGCGACTTGGCAATCCCCGGATCGCCGACGAGCAGCACATGCACATCCCCGCGGATCCTCGCGCCGTCAGGAAGGTTCTTTGAAACGCCACTCATCAACTGGAGCGCAAGCGCCTCCTTCACCTCCTCATAACCATAGATGGATGGGGCGATCGATGCAACGATTTTTTTATATATCCCCGGGTCTTTACTGAGTTTAACGATCTCCTCTTCCTCTTCCGGCGTGATCTCGATCTCTGTGAACTCCTTGTCCTTCGTCTCGATCGAGACCGAGTCGAGTATGATATCAAAGAACGTGCTCTTACCTTCGCGCGTGATCCGCTGGTATGACCGCAGGACTCCTGTGATGATCACATGATCCCCGGGCGCTACGATCCCTGCAATATCATCCTCGATATTGACGTCAAGAGTCTGCGGTTGTTCGCCTCCACGCATGTCCTCCGGAGATTCCTGCACACGCAGTTTCTGTGCGTCTACAAACTCTGATTCAGTAAGTTTTATCTTAAACGGTCCTTTTCTCCCGCATCCCTCGTTTTTGCACATATACGGCTCCACAAACCGCCCGCTGGACTGGGGCACGAGCATAGTCTCTCCGCACCCGTTGCATTCGAATGCCGCGACAAGCAATCTCGGGCGCACCTCGGTCGCCATGCGCACAAGTCCCTCGATAGCGATCAGTTTTGAGATGTGGATGCTGCGTAGATCCCGTATCTTGACCTTCTGCGGGATGTTTGTGATCCGCAGATGTGCGCCCGAAAGCGTCTTCTTGACCGGGAGATCGAAACTCCGGAGCGCTTCCTCTGCTGTAATAAGAATCCGATCAGGATGCGCCAGAAGTTCGTCTGCCAGATCGGGATCGAATTTCTCGATATTTACAAAATCAACATACAGACTTCGGCTTTCCGGGTATTCGTTCGCCAGAGCAAGGATATCTCCGACGTAGTACCGATTAAAAAACTTGTCCCACTGGGCAGATGTGTCGGTTTTCATGTCGTGTCAGTGACTACGTCTGCGCAGGTATTTAGGGTTTTGATCAGGATGTCTGAAGTGTGAACCGTATTCATGCAGAGGTCATTACCACGCGATTGAACCTTATGGCAGTGTACTATCATCTACTACGGGAGCATGGAGGGGATATTGTGGATAGGTGCTATAGCAAGATTACTGGATACGCCATCGATTTCAGTTAAATTTAAGGTGTTTGTAAAGCGATGTCTGGAAGTCGACTGTCGAGCAAGCTAATAAGCATGTAAGGATCACATAGGTAAAAAATATGATAAAAAATATTACCAGTATTCTATTATTGTTGGCACTGGTGAGCGGCGTTTGCGCAACACAAGATACCAGTTTCCCGACAAACCACAATCACGACGTAGACACAATAGCCGATGACTTCCACATAATGCCTTCACACCAGCATCCCTTTTATTTCGATAATGAAACAATAACAAAAGTCTGTATACGCCCACCGAATAAGATCAATTACAGTTCTTGCTCATCCTTCGATCCGCTTGCCGGAATCAGAATTTATAATGTCTGGATGACGAATCGGACGACATGGAATCACACAGCAGAAGCATATATCTTCAGTCCGGAAGATTCCATTATATATACGCATTTTGACTGCTATGTTCACGAAGATTCATTGGACGTGAGCATTGTTTGGATCGATCCGGATGGAGATAGATATCACACAACCACTTTTTATGACCTAGAGGAAGGTTATCGACATTGGCGTGGAAATATCTATGTAAAAGGGTATTATCCTGAAGACCACTTGGGTGAATGGCAGGCGTATGTGTACTTCAATGGCGAACTGATCTCTATCCGGCGTTTTTGGATCGGAACACCGGCGTCGAGTGGCAGCAACTTGCAACCTGTTGCAGAGATTGGCTACAATCAAACGATCCACATTGGCGATACGTTTGTGACCGATGGGCACAAATCGTGTGATTCAGATGGCAACATCATGTCTTATAATTGGTCACGTAAGAGGTCATATTGGTCTGAATGGAGAAACTGGAGCATTATTAGAGATGTGTGGTATACAACAGATTGGAGCCCTGTTTTTGAACCATTTTTCTACGATTTCGTACTAACGGTAACTGATGATGACGGGGCGACCGACACTGCCAGAAAACAAGTGACCATCGAGCCGACTACATGGGATATGGCTGATGATGACAGTGATGGAATTCCAAATGTTCTGGATCGAAATCCAGATGAGCCAGACAGGCACGTATCATGGGAGGTAGGTAAGTATGTGATTTATGACGTGATAGAGGATGATGTAGTTGTAGGATCGCACACAAAAACCATAATGCCCCCTGTTTTGATTAATGGCTACACTTTCTGTGTATTACGGCACAGTGGATATTACAATGTGACAAGCTATTTAGCTTTAGATGGATGGTGCTACAAGGAAACTGTCAATAACCGCACTTATTTTTATGTGGCAGCCGATCGAGAAGATATTTTATGGAATTATACAGAGACAGGACTCGTAAATATAACAACACCAGCCGGCACATTTGAATGTCATGTGATTGATGAAAAAGGATACCGGGACGAGTGTTTGATACATCACAATATCTATTGGCAACCAACACCATGGGACAGCGTTGGGTGGAACATTAAAGTCGTCTCATACAATGTATCCACTGGCGTTCCAAGAAGAACGTGGATTCTAACAGATTACAGCGGAAAACCAGTGTACGGGGATCTTAACAATGATATGCAACTCACGACCGCGGATGCTACAATCGCGCTTGAAATTGCAGTTGGCGGCAGCCATCCATGTGATGGTGCAATGCTCATCGCAGCGGATGTGAACAAGGATGGGGAAGTTACCTCGCTCGACGCACTCATAATATTACAGGCAAGCACCGGGGCGATAACATCATAAATGCGATGCAGAGACATGCCAGAATATAGACACACAAAAGGGATCGATAAAATAATCGAACCTTTCAAGAAGAATATGGACGTGATCTCGATCTACCTCTTCGGCTCTTATGCAAGAGGCAGAGAAAAGCCATTCTCTGACATAGACATCTGCGTGGTTGCTGACAGAGACGCAAACAGGGAGGAGATACTGAGCCACTCATCTAAAAAGATAGATATTTCCATATTCCACGATCTACCCCTGACCATGAGGTTCAGAGTCCTTAAGGAGGGGAAATTAGTCTTTTCAAGAGATGAACTCAAACTGCACCGGATAATAGTCGCAACCATAAGGTCATACCTCGACTTCAAACCGCACATACTGAGAAGAACAGAACGGGTGCTGGGGGTGCGAAATGTTTGATCTGGAGCGATTAACAAAGATCATAAGCGATATCTATAGATATCTGGATGATCTGGAAAGGATGGAACTAACAGACATGCGCGACCTCGATGACATAAAGAATTTTTATGCAGTTTCGATGATTCTATTCACGCTCATCAACCGGGTTATCGATCTCGGAGATGAGATTGTGACTTCGAGAAATCTTGGAGTTCCCGGGACATACCGGGAGATCTTCAATCTTCTGGAGCGGGGCAAGGTAATCGATAAAGAACTTGCCAGCGATCTTTCAAATCTGGTGTATCAGAGGAATATTCTTGCCCATGAATACCATAACCTGACCGAGAAGGATGTTTTCAGGACGTATCGCAGGGTGCCTGTTATCAGGAAGTTCGTAGAACGGGTGAAGGAAAATATAAAGCATGTTTAATGATTTTCTCGTCTGTCAGGTATTCGGAGTTTTAATCGGGATGCCTAAATTCGACCCCCGCCCAGGCGGAAAGTATTTATTACACCTACCTGATAATCCGATTGTACTATACATTTCGCGTTAGAGCGAAGTGTATAAACATAATAAGAGGAGATAAATATGACCGTAATAGTAAACGAAGAAGAATGTACAGGATGCGGAACATGCGTGGACGAGTGCCCTGCAGAAGCAATCTCCCTGAACGATGACGACGTCGCTGTGATCGATCAGGATGAGTGCACCGAGTGCGGAACCTGTGTGGACGCCTGTCCTGCAGGAGCAATAACGATGGAAGACTGAAACGGTCGTCCATCATTTTATTTTTTTTTTTATTGATTATTATGGAAACGATAACAGTTGGCATACTCGGGGCAACCGGCGCTGTCGGGCAGCGGTTTATCGAGGCACTTTCGGACCACCCATGGTTTGAACTGACCGCACTTGCAGCATCAGAGCGCAGCGCTGGCAAGCCATACTCGCGCGCTTCCAACTGGAGACTCTCGTCTCCGCTCCCGGACGAAATCGGGGAGCAAGTTGTGGTTTCCATGAAGCCGGAAGAAGTCGAAGCAGACATAGTCTTCTCAGCGCTGCCAGCGGATGTTGCGCGCACCGTCGAGCCAGCGTTCGCCCGCGCTGGAGTCATGGTTGCGAGCAATGCGTCGGCATTCAGGCAGGAACCGGATGTACCGCTCTTAATCCCTGAGGTAAATTCCGATCATCTCGGTCTGCTCGAGATCCAGCGAGAGGCGCGGGGCTGGGACGGTGCGATCGTGACCAACCCGAACTGTTCTGTGATCATGCTCGCTGTCACGCTAAAGCCGCTTATGCAGTTCGGGATCACGGATGTCAAGGTTGCGACGATGCAGGCGGTCTCAGGCGCGGGATACGATGGCGTGGCATCGATGGCAATTCTTGATAATGTCGTCCCGTATATCGGTGGTGAAGAGGAGAAGGTCGAGAACGAGGCACAGAAACTGCTCGGAAGATTCGATGGCAGCTCTGTCGTCGACGCTGAGTTCGATGTGAGTGCAAGCTGCCACCGGGTGCCGGTTCTCGATGGGCACACCGAGGCGGTATGGATAACGATGGCTGATGACCCCACACCTGCTGAAGTTCGGGACGCATTCTTAAATTTTGATCCGGGACTTGATCTCCCGACCGAACCGGAGCGCGTGATCATCGTCCGTGACGAACCTGACCGACCGCAGCCGAGACTGGACCGGGATGCAGGCGACGGCATGAGCGTCTCTGTCGGGCGCATCAGGAATGGGATCAGGTATATCGCGATGGGGCACAACACGGTTCGAGGTGCGGCTGGCGCATCGGTGCTGAACGCTGAGTTGATGCTTAAGTCGCGGCTATTGTGAGCAGTCCATCAAAACCTGCCCAACCATGCGGATCAGATTTACCAGACATGCAACGTTCAAAATCGCTCATGAAAGGTAACATCAGATACGATACGGATGTGGACATCGCAATGATCATACTCTCCGATAAGAAACTTGCTTATGAAACCGAGATGAACGACGTTATCGTTGGTTTTTCGGAGGATAACGAACCAATCTGGCTGGAGATCCTCGATGTGAGCAGCGGATTTCTGCCAAGACTCGCCGATGCTGTAAAGCGCACTGGAAGGTCTGTAGAGGTTTCGGTTGCGTGATCTGGAATTCGGGCGTGTGATGATGCAAATCCGGATGTTGGGGGATACAATACAGTTCGGGACGCGGCTGGCGCATCGGTGCTGACCGCTGAGTTGATGCTTAAGTCGCGGGCTATTGTGAGCGGTTGATCAAAACCTGCTCAGCCGGGCGACCAATTAAATTAGATTGCAGCCCCCACTCTCTAATATGAAGTGGCTTGCAAAGACGATCGCTATATGCGCGATCATAAGCATACTCTCGATGGTCGCGGTTCTTCTCTACACATCCACCGAAGATACGCTACCAAGTCTCTGTGCAGTAAAGCCAGTCTACCTGCTGGCAGCGGTTCTCCTGCACATCCTCTCTTACGGCATCTGGGGGTGCCGGATATCGGTGCTCTGCAGGAGTCTTGGCGAGCATGTGGGTATCATCAAGTCAACCGAGATCGCAACCTCCAGCTTGCTTATGATGGCGGTCACCCCATCGAGCGCGGGTGGTGAGCCGGTCATGGTGTATATGCTCACGAAGGAAGGGATAACGCCTGGGAAGTCGTCAGCGATCGTTGTTGCAGGGAGATTATTCGATGCAGTCTTACTGCTCCTTGCGCTGCCGCTCGCAATAATCACGCTGAAGAGCGTATCGTTCGAACTCGACATCCTCCTCATAGCTGCCGCGCTTACCATAGTGCTGGCGATATCCGCATTATGGATAATCATATTCAACCACGGCCGGTTTATCTCGGCTGTTACCGCGGTCTCTGAGAGGCTCTTTCGTATTGTCGGACTCGGAAAGATCCCTGATACGATCATCGGAAGGATAGAAGAGGAGATAATCGAGTTCAAGGACGGTTTCATAACAGGCGCCCGCGGCAGGAGATCGGACATGCTTCTCGCAGCCGGTGCAACCATCCTCTTCTGGACAGTCGAGTTCATGCTCATTCCCCTCATCCTCTACGGGCTCAATGTGCCGGATGCATTCTCCTTGATCACGGTCGCGTTTGCAGCCCAGGTGATCATCTCGATCGTCATGGTCGTGCCCCTGACACCGGGCGCGTCAGGAGTTGCAGAACTCTCATCCACCGCACTGCTGGCTACCTTCATACCGCTGCATCTCGTTGGCATCGTGGTGATCTGCTGGAGGGCGGTGACCTACTATCTAAACGTGATCGTGGGCGCGTTCGTGAGCATCAGGATTATGAAGAACATGGATTACATCAAAAATCGGTTCTCCAGGTGAGTTCGTTTCATTCTCGATCCGCAAATCATCGGGGCAGCATCATTTAATTAGTTATAAGGTCGTAATCACTAAATATGCCGACCGGATCAGAGGGCAAGGTGGTGAAAGCGGACACTCTGAAAGATATGTACCGCGTTTTTGCTTATGAGCCGTTGACCAGGGACGATTTCGGGTATTATGTAAAGAGAGAAAGCCCGAGAGAGAATTTCAGACTGGGTCTGTTGTGCGGCGGGGAGCGGTACCTGCTTGCCGGACATAGCGGCTGCGGCAAATCAACCGAACTGATCAGATTATCCGATGAGTTAAAAGATGATTTCTTTGTTGTTTATTTTTCAGTGGAAGGGGAACTGGACATCGATGATCTGCAATGCGAGGATGTATTGGTTGCAATCGGGCTTAAGATATTCAAAGAGGCTAAACGATTAGAAGAGGATGGGTCGATCGAGAAATTAAACACCGATATCATAGATGACTTCTACGAATTCCTCTCTGATGTAACAGAGATAAAAGTAGAGGAGAGAATAAAAGAAAAGGGGGCCCGGGCTAAACTAACATATTTACTCAGTTTTTCGGGCTGGTTAAAGAGTGAATCAAGAACCAGAGTGGAGATGCGAAGAAAGCTGGAGCATCGATTGAGCGATCTTATCGAGAGAATCGATAACATGGTATATGAGGCAGAAATCAAGACAAAAAAACCTGTTCTTGTCATAGTAGACGATCTGGAGAAGATACCACGGATAGACGCGGCAAAGAAGTTGTTTTATGAAGATATAGGCGTGTTATTACAGATAAAACCCAGAATGATCTACACAATTCCTATTTCGCTGGTACTTGATCCGATTTTTGCTCAGATCAAATCGAGATTTGATGATGACCAGACGCTTCCGAATATAAAGATAAAAGATAGAGATGGTAACCCATTAACAGGCGGCAAAGAATTTTTTGAGAATTTTGTTAATAATCGGATAGGGAACAAACAATTGATCGAGGGAGAAGCTCTGGATTTTGCGATTGAGATGAGTGGTGGGGTTCCCGGGCAGTTTGTGAACATCATACGGAATTCCTCCATATATGCTCTGCAGGATGGAGATGATTGTATAAAAAAGAAACATATAGAATTGTATGTACACAAGGAACGGAGAAGTTTTGATCGGTTTCTCAGTTATGACGATATTGAATTTCTGAAAGTGATTCGTGATAACAAGGATGCAAGAGACGGAAATACTTTATTAATACTTCTTCACTCTTTAAGCATCCTTGAGTACCAGAATGATAACAACTGGTTCGATGTCAATCCGATCATCGTACCGCTGTTAGAAAAATGATCGATGCAAACGATCTGCTGGATGTCGAAAGCGAACTTGGGCGGATTGTTACGGAGTTGGAAGTATCAAAAGATACCGGTGATGTCATAATTGCGGTATGCAATGATTTTTCCCTGCGGAAATTGGTAACAGATGAGATTATAGGGAGAACAGGGTATAACAGATACGACATACATCTTGATGAGAAAAACAAGAATTTGCCGAAGATATTATCTGAAGAAAAGGATGAGATATTGGATTCCATCGTTTTTGTTCATGGGATAGAGAAAGCAGAGCCAGAGATCTATCGATATCTAAATTTCCAGCGGGATATATTCTATAAACTGAAGCAGAGGGTTGTTTTGTGGTGTTATTCCGGGTTTGTCAGGAATCTCCTAAAATATGCAGCTGATTTCTGGCGGTTCAAGGGAAATACTTATGAATTCGATTTAAAGGCGGAAATACAGTTTCCTGTTGTTCAATATATGCTCTCGAAGGAGATATATTACAGAGACATAGATGAGTTGAACAGCAGAATAAAAATTTTTGAATATTTGTTGAAAGAGGTTAAAAGCGACAGAGAGAAAGCAGATATGCTCCGGAAAATCGGGATGTTTTACTATCTAAAAGGTGAGTATGACACTGCGCTGGATATATACAACCAGGCACTTAAAATCGCAAAGTCGCTTGACGATCAACTTAGAGTAGCATACACGCTTCATAACATTGCAATAATTTATCGGGAAAAGGGAGAGGATGATGTCGCGATGGACCTGTACAATCGGTCACTCGAAATCAAAAGATCGCTTGGCGATCAACTGGGAATAGCGCATACGCTTCACGAGATTGCGATGATCCATCAGGAAAGGGGTGATTACGATACTGCACTGGATATGTACAATCAGTCACTCGAAATCAAAAAATCGCTTGGCGATCGCCAGGAAATAGCGTATACGCTTCACAACATTGCGATGATCCATCAGAAAAAAGGTGATTACGATACTGCACTGGATCTGTACAATCAGTCCCTTGAAATCACAAAGTCGTTTGATGATCGGGGAATATCGTATCCGCTTCACAACATTGCGATGATCCATCAGGAAAAGGGTGATTACGATACTGCACTGGATATGTACAACCAGTCACTCGAGATCGAAAGGAAGCTCGGCGACCAACGTGGAATTGCGATAACCACTACAGAGATCGGACGATTATTTTTAGCTACAGGAAGATACAAAGAAGCACTGCAAAATTTCATGACTGCCGCCGAAATATTTGAAAAATTAGATTCGCCTAACACAATAATAGCGCTCAATTACATCGACGCCATGAAACAGGAACTCGGCGAGACGCTGTTCAACCAGTATCAGAAGGAGATCGAGTCGTGTCCTCCTGCATAACCTGCTCCATCGCCCTTGAAAACCGCCCCTTCCACTCATCCATCATCCCCACAAACGCCACCCCCTTGGAATACCATGTCGCAGTCCAGCAGCTGCGTCTCAAGAAGCGAGCGTGAGACCTACAACGACCGTGGTCTTCCCTGCCGCCTTTTCCGCTTGCAACCGATATGATCACGATCTCATTCCCTCAAGAAGTTTGCCTGCCTTCGATTCGTACTCCACGATGCAAGCGGACGCCCGGATGGCAAGATCCAGTCTGGTTTCGGGAGAAACACCGCCCGTATCGCGAATCTCTTCGATCACACCGTCGTACTGATCCGGATCGGTTACAGCAGCGACGTTCCTGAAATTCTTTATCGCCGATTTCAGTAGCGCGACGCCACCGATATCCATACTCTCAATCGAGCTCATCGGGATCAGGTTCACGACAACGATTCCGATCTCTCCGGTCGCGATTGCAGCGTGAACTTCCGGATGGAGCGTCTTTATCCTGCCACCAAGCATCTCAGAAAACCCTGTCAACTCAGATACGTGGCTTACAGGGATCCCGTTTCGTAAGATCTCTCTTGCAGTCCCTTCTGTTGCGATTATCTCTATTCCAAGATCGGATAGATCATTTGCGAACTTTTCCAGGTCTCTTTTGTCAGATACGCTTATCAGGGCTTTTTTCATTCCAATTCCCCACATCTTAGATATCTCTACATCTTTTCCATGATTTCAAGGAATTCTTTATCTTCTTCGAGAATTTCGTCGATCTCTTTCAGTGCTACCTTTTTGGGTACCTTTATCGATTTTAGATCTCCGTCTTCGGTCAACACGAATCTGTTAAACGTTTCCATGTTCAATCCTCCTGTATCTTCATTCAATTAATTCGTGGTACGCGATCTCGTCGTTGGCTACCTTAAGTGATATATAGACCAAACCACCCGAACGGCGTATTGAGTTTGAAGTTGTTCTGCTTCAGAAATAATTTCATGGTTTCGGTGGCGGTTCTCTTATTCCCATCGACGAATGGATGACCTCGAATAATTTCATACCATAAAATTGCTGAGATGGTTGCGATCTGTTGTCTGTAATCCTTCTTTTGGATTTTCGACTCTATTTTTGCGATAAGAAACTCTATAGTACATCGATTCAAAATTGATCCACCCAGTCTCTTGTTTATTGCTATTCGCGTCATCAGAAGTTGGTATTATAATTTCAGTCATCTTTCCTTTGTACCCTGCTTGGCTTTACCGATCATGAACTCCACTTCCCTCCGGAACCGTCTGAGTGAGCCAGTATTCCTGATGACCTGATCCGCAGATGCGATCGCTTCAACGATGCCCCACCGCATCTCGCGCTCGTCCCGCGCCTTTAATGATTCCATGCTTGTGATGGCATCGGATCGTTTTCTGCCACTGATCCGTTTCAGGCGCGTATCGATCGGCGTATCGATTGCTATCAGCATAAAATCATCTCCGAACTCGCATCTGAAGCGATCCACCTCGATAAGTCCCCTGACCCCGTCGATCACCACAGTATCAGCCGTTCCATAGAGTTTGCGGATCGCTGGTACGCACCGCTTTGCAATCGCATCCATCCCTTCTGCTGCTCTTAACTGGTCAGCAAGCCCGCCAATATTCGCGTCAATCGGGTCAAGCCCGCGTCTCTCTGCTTCTGCCCGCACGGCGTCACCCATCACGATCACAGGAATGCCGCGCCTCTGCGCCACTCTTGCCGCTTCCGACTTTCCTGATGCGGGCATGCCCACGAACGCGATGATTCGCATGTCATAAATCTCATCTGGCGCAACCCTTAACTGTTGGGATTGTGATCATAACATATTGTTGCGCCGCTGTGGCTTAGCTCGGTAAAGCGGCTGATTCGTAATCAGCAGATCGTGGGTTCGAATCCCACCGGCGGCTTTCATCAGTTAGAAAGAAAGAAGGGATCGGGGCTATAAGGGCAGATTATGTCGCTGAAGACTGGCAGGAAATATTCGTGTTTCATGAATATCATCCACTATTGGTAAACGGCACAATCAGAAAATCCAGTGAAATCGATATCCATAAATTTTACCGCAGAGCACGCGGAGAATCGGATCGGTCTTAAAACTCTGCGCCCTCTGCGTTCGGCCTTCGGCGCTGCTTCGCAGACCGCGGTGATAGATCACTGGATTTTTAGACAGTGCCTTGGTAAACTATCGTATATTGGAACAGTACCCAATTTCTGTCGCACTCCAACTCCAACTCCACCACACCCCCGATACGCATCATGAGTCGCGGTATGGTATCTCGATCTCGAGAAAGTCCCTTGCAACCTGCACATGATCGAATACCTCTTCCGCGTCCTTTAGAATCGGCGAAGCATCCGCATATCTCGAACTGATGTGCGTCAGCACCAGTTCCCGCACTCCTGCCTCCTTTGCAAGGAGTGCCGCCTCCCGTGCGGTGGAGTGCATGGTCTCGCGTGCCCAACCGATGAGATCATGCGCCAGACTGCTGTCATGGATCAGCAGATCAGCGCCACGGCTTGCCTCGAGTATCTCGTCGGTTGGTCTGGTATCCCCGGTGTAGACGATGCGCCGCCCTGGTCTCGGGCTGCCAAGCACATCCTCAGGATGCACGGTAGTCCCGTCCACAACAACGCTCTCACCACGCTGCAATCTCGAAAACAAAGGTCCCGGCGGGACTCCGAGTTCGATTGCCCGCTCCCGGTTGAACCTTCCGGTTCTCGGGTGCTCGGAGAGTGCATATCCGATCGAGGGCACATTATGCTCGGTCCTGATAGCGAGAATATCATACTCGTCCACTTCGACCACGTCTCCCGGGAACAGTTCTATGATCTGCACCTCGAACTTAGGTCTGGTATGTCCGATGCGCGTGAGATACTCTATCTGGTCCCCGGACCGCTCTGGCGCGTATATGAACAATGGATCGGTCCGCCCCTGGAAGGACATGGTCTGGACCAGTCCTGGTATGCCAAGGATGTGATCGGCATGGAGATGGGTGATGAAGATAGACGAAAGTTTCATCATCCCGGTCTTTGCCCGCATCATCTGCTGCTGGGTTCCTTCGCCGCAATCAAAGAGCATCAGCTCGCCTTCACGGTTGACAAGGATTGCGGACGGGTTCCTGTGCGGTGTCGGAAGCGAGCCGCCGGTTCCCAGGAATGTTACACGGAGCATGTATGCCGTATTTCAGTCCATGGGTATTTAGTTGTTATTACGCGGGTCTTTCACATCCGGGCGGGAGTGGGGCGACTCCTGGCAAGTCCCCAATTCCATCGGTTCCATAAGCCGGCGCCCCGCGAGCCCGACAGCACCTATGGAAGCATCTTTCTCATTTATCGCGGACTTTGCCCTCATCACGGGTGCCCCCGGATCCAGCCGCTGCCCGTTTCTTGTGGTAAACTATTCTTTCTCGAGATCACGATAACAGTCCGGAGAAGATCTTGGCGTGCAGATGCAATGAAAATAACCAATTCAGTAGAAAAGAACGGATATCCGCAGCTAATCCAAGATTGCAATGCATCAACGATTAAAGAGATTCTGGAAAGAGTGCTTCATCCTATCACTGGAAAATTCGACAGTGCNNTANNGNNGGCACTGTCTAAAAATCCAGTGATATCCGTACTTTCCGCCCACCACACCCACACAACTCCCCTCGTCCGTATGTAATGAAAGTCCCTGACCAGAGAATCTACACCAAATTTACCACATTTTTCCAACAAAACCACGAAAACTGCCCGCACACCAGTCAAAAATCGATAGCTACTGCTAATGACACATACACATCATTCACAACTAAATATCCTCAACCAGTATCCAGAAACGGCACAAACATCGAAAATACCTCCAGAAGCGTCTTTTCACACCTACCCAGTACTCCTGCCCGTTTCATCGCTGATAGTTTCATCTGGTTCTTAATCCCCCTCTCAGTCCTGAGTTGCTTCTTCCTATGTGTCTTCAGACTTGTCGAATAGTAATTCTCGATCGAATTATTAGTTGCTGGCGCATCTTCCACGAAGTAGAACTCTGTGAGGTGTTTCCAGTTCTTTTTAATCATCCTCAATCGTTTCTGTACAAATGCCTCAAAAGAATCTATCTCCACCATCAACGTGCTGAACATCTTCACAGCCTCAAAAAATGTCCTCTGCTCAAGATTTTCGTCCTCACGTCTGCGTTTCAGTTCACGTTCGTGTACAAACTGCCTGAAAATAGACATATTACTTTTTAGCCACGCCATGTACTTCAAATCGCCCTTCAGTCTCATCATCTGCTCTTCTTTTGCCATTCCTTCTAGAACCTCAATTTCCGCATCTCTGTTGTAAAAGATGTTTAACATGCGATATTTCATCAATTCCTGCTCTATGGTCCCGTGTTTCGGAAAATCGCCCACTATCAGCTTGTTCAGATGAAGGAGGCATAACTGGTGAATCAGGTTCTCCCCGAAGAATTTTCCGAATACTCCAGGATAACTTGAATAAAGGTCAGTTACAACGAAAGTCTGCTTTGTTGGATCGAGATGTGCCTCGAGAAAGGTTTTAATGGTCTCAGGACTCTTGCTGTCATAGAGTTCGTCCGCGATCGGTCTGCCGGTAACACCGTCCAGCAATGTCAGTCGGAATTTCTGTGTTCTGCCCATTTTTGGATGCTGTTCGTCATAATGAACGATCTGAATATCCTCTATTGGCGGGATATCCGCATTTTCGACTGAATTCGTGAAATCGTTATGAATGGTGTCTTTTCCTCTGGGGAATATGAGCTCCATCACCGCTGATGCGCCATCATATGATACGTTTTGAATCCGCAAGCGCTGGTAAATGTTTTCCAAGACACTGAAGAAGTCAGTTTTCAGTTGTTCCCAGAAGCTGCGAGATTCTTCGAGCGGTTCCTCGCAAATAGGGCAGAGATATCTCCCGATCTTGACGCTACCAAGTCCTTTTTTGCAATGCTCGTTGTATCCATTGTGATTCATCCGATGCCCGCATTTCAGACAGTTTGGTGGCACAATTCTCCGGAATACGCCGTTTGTGGTGTATTCGAAGTCGTTCGAGTAGTTCTCGAATATTGGGTAGAGTATGCCCATGTGCGTAAAGTTTAATAGTGTGCAGTTTAGAATTGTCATTGTATAACCAATAGGTATATCCCCTCTCATGGTTAAAAAGCTTTTGGGAGGGGGTATCCCATCTTATCACTGGAAAATTCGATTGTGCCGACTGCACTATAGAGCTTGAAGATTCTAATGATAAGGGTTACATATTCGTGACAAGAGCGGTACAAGTTCATTGGGACAATGGCAGAACGTCTGTTCTCAT